>Ga0115851_100083_pt1 | contig 27331 bp, 27 predicted proteins | sample InSIn2gowninarea_FD_83865 | JGI IMG/M metagenome (GOLD analysis project Ga0115851, IMG submission 83865)
AGGTGGAGCTGGTACTGGATTTCTTGTGATAAGCATTGTACTTTGTAATGTTACATGGTCTCAATCATTAATATACAGATAGTTGGGGTTTTTAGCGAGATGCTTTCCCCGGGTTACATACTGTGTTAATGTGTGAATGCTCTTGATGTTTTATTGTTATTGATGCTGCTATATTGATGATCGACGTAGAGGAGCTTATGTATTGTGTATGTATTCCGCAATAGTACATGATCAGGATAATCTCTGTTGAATATGTTTTAAATTATTCAAAATTTCTACATTCCAAAAGTGCAGAAAATATGGCATTTCGCTAAATCCAAAAAAGAGCCTTTTCGCCATGAGTGAAAGCAAGCTCCTTGGCCACATCATATCAAAAGACGGCATCCGTGTGGACCCCACACGTGTTGAAGCCATCCAGCAGATTGAACAACCCCGGAACAAGAAAGAAATACAATCATTCAATGGTAAACTAAATTTTCTGCGTCGCTTCATTCCAAATCTAGCTGAGCATCTTAGAGAAATCACGAGCATGCTGAAAAAGGACAGTCAGGTAAAGTGGACCGAGGAGGCGGTGAAATCATTTAATTTGGTAAAATTAGCTCTTTCCTCAGCTCCTACTTTAATTAGCCTAGACTACATGCAGGATTTCATTTTGTTTTCATTTGCTTCTGAGCACGCTTTGGCAGCTGTATTAATGCAGAAAAGAGAAGGAGTTGAAAAGCCCATTGCCTTTTTCAGTCGGATTATAAGGGACGGAGCATTGAAATACAACATTATTGAGAAACAAGCACTTGCGCTTGTTAAGGCCTTGAAAGACTTCCGTGTGTATATACTGCATTCCCAAATTATAGCATATGTTCCTAATGCAGCAATTAAAGATGTTTTGGTACAGGCAGATCCAGAGGGAAGACGGGGTAAGTGGATTGTTGCGTTGTTAGAATACGATGTGGAGATTAAACCAACCAAACTGATCAAAGGACATGGACTTTCTAAGTTAATGGCTGAAACAAATCTGCAAGTTCTAGACATAAATTTGATTGTTGCCATGTCCAATGAAGATGAGGAGAGTACGTCAGTTCAGGTATCTGATATGTTTCTTTCTTCCCCTTGGTACGCTGACATTTTATATGTACTTTAGAATTTGTCTTCACCTCTCAGAATGCCTAGAAATAAGAGTAGAACATTGAAATTGAAAGCTGCCAAATTCTGCATAATAAATTTTGCATTATATTGGAAAGACCCTGGTGGAATGTTATTGAATTGTTTGGTAGAGAAGGAAGCCCAAAGAGTCCTGGAAGACTTTCATAAAGGAGACTGCGGGGGCCATCTGTTTTGGAAAACCACAGCGAATAAAATTCTAAGGGCAGGTTATTATTGGCCTTCGCTGTTTTCAGATGTGTTTAAAGTTGTTAAGAATTGTCATGAATGCCAAATTTTTGAAGGGAAACAGAAACTACAGCCTTTGCCTCTCAAACCTATTGAAGTTAGTGCACCTTTTCAGCAGTGGGGATTGGATTTCATCGGGGAAATCCATCTGGCATCATCAGGACAGCACAGATGGATATTGACTGCCACGGACTACTTCACAAAATGGATTGAAGCGATTGCCACTCGACAGGCCACGGATGCGGTAATTATCTCTTTTCTTGAAACCAATATTTTGTCACATTTTGGATGTCCTAGTAAGCTAATCAGAGATAATGTAGCAGCATTCAAATCAAAAAGAATGGTTGAATTTTGCTATAAGTACAACATCAGCTTGGGACATTCAACCGCATACCATCCTTAGGGCAATGGTTTAGCCGAATCATCTAATAAATCTTAAGTTAATATCATTAAGAAATTACTGGAAATTAATAAAAAGGGCTGGCACAAGAAATTAGTGAATGCACTGTGGGCTAATAGGGTAAGTCAGAAAAAGTCTATTGGCATGTCTCCTTTCGAGTTGGTGTACGGGATAGACACGGTTTTTCCTACTTCACTTGCTGTCCCAGTAGTCAAATTGCTTCAGGAAGTTGGTAGTGAGGAAGATCTCATGCAGAGGAGGATTAATCAGATGATTCATTTACAGCAGACACGGGAGGAGGTATTTCAAAATACTTTCAAATTGCAGGAGCGCATCAAGAAGATTTATGACAGAAAGGCAAAAGCAGACACATTTCAGCTAGATGAGGTAGTTTTGAGGTGGGATGCCCGGAATGAAGACAAAGGAAAACACGGCAAATTTGAAAACTTATGGAAGGGTCCTTATAAGGTTGCAGCGTATCGTGGCCAGAACGCTTTTCTTCTCAAAGAAATGAATGGAGATGATTATCCTGGAGGGCCAATCAATGGTCGGCTACTAAAGCGATATCACTTCTGAAGTAGTTTTTGCTCATTCCATTATCATTGTATATATCGTTTTACTTCTGTTTTAATGCACATGTGTCCTAATCTCTCATCTTTAGTTTGGGGCCCGCAGCGAAGTCTATAATTCTGGAGATGGAAGTTAGATGAAGTTTGTCAGTCAATTGTATTAGTCCTTTTAGTTTACAAATCGAGTCAGTTTTGGTCCAAGTTGTCTTTGGTTTTCAGTCAAATCTGCGGTCACTCAAACTGTCGAAGTCTTGTGTTGAAATAATGACTCCATAGCCCAATGGATGAAGGCACTGTCTAGCTCATACAGAGATCTGCTGTTCTTGGCACATTTGAGGAGCTTCCATCCCCATTGAAGACAATGTTAGAGTCGGTCTGGTAATCCCTCCGTCAGAGATCAAACTCTTTTTTGCATTTCATGATTAGGTGTCCCATCAGTTTTGATCATTTGCACTCGTTAGGAGCATGCCAAAACTCTGACGGAAAGGTTGTGTTATTCATCATTCCCCTTATGCTTGGTACTGCTGGCTTAGGTCCATTTATAAAAACTCAAAATTTTGTAAAAGTCATTTGCAACTCTGTTTTCCTAGGTCATGACAATTTTTTGTTTTTGGTCATTAGGTCTAGGGTTGAGTCAATCAGGTTTTTGTAAAGCTCTAATAATGCCAGCAGGCCAGAGGCGGGTCCCTGATATGTTGTTATCTTTAAAATTTTTATCATCAGATGGACTGATTATGACTTCTCTTCAAAACTCTGTTTTGAAGATAAGTATTTCGTTTTTTGTAAAATTTTCCAAAAATTCCAAAATTTTGAAATATCCAAGTGCAGCCCTGGTCTACTTTGCCAAACCTATCATAGTTGTCCCTGCAAAAAACCATCAGAGAAAATCATTAATTCAACCAAATTCAAAAAGAAAACCAAAAAGCAGAAGCCTATTAATCCTGAAAAAGTGCCAAAGACAAAACATTACAAAGTGGGTTATACAAAAAGCAACAATCAAATTGAAGTCTTTATAAAGGGATTTCAATGATTTTTTTTGAATCATTATGCATGTTAAAGAGTGGAAAACCCATCCAAGTCGAAGTCATGAGTTTGAAGGAAAAATTGTTCATTTTTCACCTGCGCGACGCACTGGACAGGTTGCGCGACGCACTGGGTGATTGCAGCCAGTGTATTTAAACACTTGCACGACGCACTGAATGAGCGCGACGCACTGGGTGATGAGCGTGACGCACTCAATCTGAAGCCTGAAACTATGAGTCAATTCATCAAAATCGCCCAAATTTCTTACAAATTTGTCAGGTAGGCTCTCACTCACTGCAAATGTCTTGTGTTTAGCGGTGAAATATGTATGGTTTATGGCTCATGACCATTGAAGTAAAGTTTTAAGAAACCTCTCTTTTATCAAGAAAATTGCCTAGGGTTTTTTTTTTTTTTTTTTTAAAAAAAAAATTTTTTTACCAAGTTTTTTTTTTTTTTCCCTTTTTCCCTTATTTTTAAATTTTTTTATTAACCCCTTCATTCTTTTTTACAATCCCTAAATCCCCTATCCCTTTACCATGTAATATCCCAAACCCACAAAAAAGCAAAAACAAAAATTCCCATTCTCATACATATATACATTTTCAAAACCCCCATGCCCATATATATACTTTTTCCCTTCCTTACTCCCTAATGTTTCAAAGTCCTTAATTCCCTTCCTAATCTTCCCTTGTGCATTTTTGTTTTTTCCCCTTGGTTACAGCATTGTAAAAGCAAAAGGCAGTTCACATTCAATTTCATATCACAGTTTCATTCAGGGCAGTTTATATATATCAGCAGACATGTCATCTGGTCACTCATCTGAAAATGAGGTAGAGACTGAAAGTGACTCTCCCTTGAGAGAACAAGAATCCCGGAGGCCTCTGAAAAGTGGCAGACATGTCAGAGAAGAACCCATCACCCTCATAGAGCTGCATGCCTCCCCTCTTGCTATGCAGTGTTTTGAGCATCAGTCATGCTATGAGTTTTGCCAAAAAGTGACGGAGGTCCAGTTTCATCATGAATTGGCTCGTCTCTTTGTCTTGCATTTACATGGAGACCAAGTTACCTTAGCTGGAGTCACTTTTACTCTTACACCGGAAATAGTTTCATTAGAAACAGGCATACCAAATATTGGTGAACCATGGCACAAGAAACAACACAATGACCGACAGAATTATGAGCCATATATCAAACCCAATTGCTTGAGGTAGCTCAAAAGAGTGTTCCCGTTCAGATACTTGAAAGATGAATATGCTCCACTCATGAGATTGATCATGAAATATTTCACCTGCGAGGGTCGATTCTCTCTTCTTTATGCTTATCACATCAGGTTACTTATGCATTTCACTAGGGTGCGAATGATGAACCTTCCATATTTCATTTGCCGAAACATAGAGAGGATGACCACCCTTGCACAGCAGAAATCCCCTCAGCAGCAACTCGGCAGTGTCTATCATTTTTCTCTCATCAAGATTTTGGTGGTTCATCAGCTTGGATTGCAGGGCATCACTTGGGATGATTTCATCTCCCGTGATTTCTTCAGAGTTCTAGAAAGAGTATCAGAGGTAAGACACGAGGGTGAACCTTCCCAGCAGTATGAGCATCATGAGATCAGGCCTATTTCCATTACATATCAGAGAGGCACTAGACCTTTGTTCGCAGCAGCAAAGCGAGTGTTATCTCCACCTAGCGTGGAAGGGGGCTCACTTCCGACATCGGCACCACAGGTACAGGAGAAGGGCAAGAATCCCAAGCGTAAGGAGAGGCCTTCAGGCGAGCCATCAGGTTTTGTTATCATTCATGATGATGAGACAGCTTCAGATTCAGAGGAGGCCTCATATAAGAGAATTATCAAAGAGCAAGAAACTGACATTCACACCTTGCAACTCCAGTTAGAGATAGCCAAGTGGAATATCAGGTATCTAGAGCAGTGAAATAAGTAGCTTGAAGACCAACAGGAGATCATAGAGCTACAGAACATCCGTGAGAATCGCCAAGCTGCCCAACATAGAGGAATTGAGTTAACTTTTCTAGAGAAACAAGTCAATGAAGACCGAGAAGCTAATCTTGAGAGGGTCAACATCTACTTGGAGGAGCAGATGAAAAAGGCCAATAGAGACAATGCACTGTTGAGACACATGGCTATTCACTACATGGCCCGGAACCAAGTTTGCAAGGCTCGGATTAGAAATTTAAAGGCGCATTTGAAGAAAGCGGTCAAAAAGCAAAAAAGACAGAAGGAGCTCGATTGTCTTCGGATTTTGGCCGAGGCTTATTTGGTTCATCATCACACTTGACAAGGAAACTCTAGCCCAAATTTCAAGAGATTTGGGGCATTTTTGGTCATTTTGAAATTTTTTGGTTAAAAAACAAGTTTTTTCTCCCTGTGCGTCGCGCACCTTGCGCGACGCGTAGGATTGGGAGGTCCAAATGAAAAATGGCTTGTAGTTTTCGATTTGTCATGAGAAAACATGAATTTTGGTGCTTGGACAAGAAATTTGGGCAAGGTTTGGGTCCCCAGAAGGTCAAAAAACATGCAAAAAATGACCTCACTGCCCCTTTTTGGACACACAGGAAGCAGTCTTGGGAGAATGCACTTTTGGAGGGGAAAATGGACACCAAATTGAAAAATTCCACTTCGGTCAGAAAGTAGACAGGTAGGGATTTCCAGCAAGCTAATCTGAGTGCAATTTGGACTTTAGCAAGTGCCTCAAAAACAGCACCAAAGTAGCGCGACGCACAGAGGTTTTTTGCCCAGTTTTTCACCTTCCAGCTCAGAAATTCGGCTACTTTCACTAGTTTTGCTCTTTGATGTAATTTTTGACTTATCTTGATGTAATTGAGTGAACATGATGTAATTTTGGCACTTTATTACTTGTTCTAGAAGATTCATTCACCAAAAAGTGAAAATTAAATGAATGAATCAGTTTCCTATCTTATAGAGGCAAGTTGTTTTGACTGCCCAGATTGTAGTACTTTGTTTAGAATTGGTTGAAACAGCTCCTAGAATGATGAGCTCGACCCCTAGAGGCAATGGAATGGGTTGGCTTGCCTATATTATGTATTTTCTAAGTCATTTTCATGGTTGGACTTTTGGGGGAAAAGTTTAGACCCAGGGTTTTGCAGCACTCTTTGGAATTCATGTGGTTTTGTGTTTTGATGGTGTGCCTCTCTGAGTAATTTTAAGTTTATCTAGTGTTTTGTGTATCATCTTCATGTTTTTTCTTCTGAATTTAAGACAAATGAGTGATTAAGGTGGAATTCATAACTACTATGCTCTGCCTTTGAATTTGCTTAAATTTCCATGTTTTCTTCAGTTTAAGGAGAATTCTTGAGACTTCCTTGCTCTCCTTAGCTCCTCACCTGTCAGATCTATCTACCTCACTTGCTTTTAAGGCATCAAGACATTTTCCTACCTTGCTCCAATCAGATCTCTGCAGAAACTATGTCTCATCCCCGAGCCTGAATTGCTTTTCCCATTGTTTTCAACAAAACCCTAAAAACAATCAAATCAAAACCTCTGCACTTAATATCTAGCCTAAGATCATTTACAATTTCAGTCATCTCGAGCCTTATTGATTACCTTTTCCGAGATTGACCCGGAGAGAGCCCTCTCCTGTCCTCGTAGGGCTAGCTACGAGGTTGAGCGTGGTTTGATGTTGACCCTGGAACCTTGTCTTTTCAGCCTGAGACAAATCTAGGCTCCAACAGGTACAGTCACATGGCTTCACATACACAATGTGAATACAAAAACTAGTTTAGTGTTATTCAAAGGAAAACTAAATCAAGTCACACATCTGAAAGAAAATTTCCTAGATCAAGGTCAAGCTCAGTGCCTAGGCACAAATGATGGTTTTATTGATATTGTTTTTCTTGTAAATCATTTGGGCATAAGGCTACTAATTATAGGTCAAGGATTTGGAACAGAGCTAGGAGATGGGATAAGTTCCAACAAATAATTAGAAATTGTGTGTAGATCTGGAGGAAGAAGGAACATCAGTCATAAACATAGGGAAGATTGACCCTACTGTAGTCCATTGTTTTTAAAGCTTACTTCTGACAGTGACTGCAGAAGTGATGTGAGGTATATGACCTCATGAAGAACATATGATGACTATCAGATCCACAAGATCAATGATGTATGATCTCTAGGGGAGCTCTACATGAGTATCGTGGTGATGGTTCTCTATTTTGGTTTTATATTCTTTTTACATTTTGGTATTACTAACATTAAATCTGATGTATTAATAGTAAACATGAACATAGAGTACAGGCTCAGGGGAATTGTGGTTATGAAAGTTCAGCATTTTACTTTCTATATGTGAATCTCATGAAGAACATTCACGTTTATACACAAGTTTTAATCTATATAGTCGTGTATGTTTCTCTGAGATGAAGTAACAGTGGGACAAACTCAGGGAGAGTTTTTGATATGCTTCAATCAATTTTTATCGATTTTCTACAGTTTCTTGATATTGCTCAGGTGTTGCTTAGAAATGATGTTGGTTCACAAGCCGTTGCAAAATATCATTGTTTCTTTGGTTCTTTGATGGATTTTTTTATTAATGAGTTGGATATGATTAGATTTGATAGTGAATAGTTGGCACAAGTTCAGGGGGAGCATTTGTTATGCTTCTAATAGTTCATTGTTGGCATTATGATCTCTTGAGAATTCCTTGTTGTATGATTATGTTCATGATAAATAAATAAATATATATATATATATATATATATCATTGGTAATGTATAGTTGTTGTTATTGAAGACACATATGTTGATGGAGTCCTAGGTGATGACTATATATTGCTTAAATTACACTCAATAAAGATGATCCTACGTGATACACTCGATGAAAAATATGTGCATGCTATGGTTGATGATTCACTCACTACTTGGTTACATTTATATGTTGTTGTCATTATGTATTCTATGATGCATATGGTGAAGGTATTGATGATGCCTATATGTTGCTTGAGCTACACTAAATGGTGATGATGAAGATGTTCATGTTGTAGGTTCCTATGATGGTTATTGATGACTATCATGGTCTTGATACCTCATGAGCGAGGCTCTTGGTTTTTGTTACAAATGTCATATTTGTATCTTGATGTAAAGGTCTTGTAAAGACCCATGTTGTAAATCATTGTTAAATTCAGTCAAGTATGGACTATTGGGGCAAAGTCATTTGTGAATGTAATCCCATTATTTTTGGTATTTGATGTAATTCTGGGTCAAATATGTAACCCCACTGTGTTGGGTGATTGATGTAAGCATGAGTCATTGGTGATAGGAAAGGTAATGATTGGTTGAGTCATAGAGTCAAGTACTTCATTGAAGATCTTCAATATATGCTCAAGGTAAGCATGATAAGTATATAGTATTCATCTTCAGCAGATCATCCCTACAGTGATCTTCTCTACTTAGGGGAAGAGAAGTCTTCATTCACCATTTGTCAGCCGTTTTCCCTTAATGTCAAAGGGCGAGAGAATTTTGGTGTTTGGAGAGATGTCTTGGGAGATGAATTTACAGGTATTTACAGGAGGTGGTGACCAAACACCAAAGGGGAAGATTCTTGGAATTATGGCTAATGTGTTGTCCTTGATGGAAACCTACTTGATATAGATGTCAACACGATGGTTATGCAAAGGTTACATGTGATAAGAACAAAGTAATATCAGGTTAGAGATACATATATGGAAAACATAATCTTCAGTGGATCAGCCCTACAACGATCTTCTCTACATAGGGGAAGAGAAGTCTTCATTCAGCATTGGTCAACCCTTTTCTCTTGATTTCAAAGGGGGAGAGAAGCTTGGTGTTTGGAGAGATGTCTTGGGAGATGCATTTACAGGTATTTACAGGAGGTGGTGACCAAACACTAAAGTGGTTTCCATCAAGTCCAAAGGGGGAGATTCTTGGAATTATGACTAATGTGTTGTCCTTGATGGAAACCTACTTGATATAGATGTCAACATGATGGTTATGCAAAGGCTACATGTGATAAGAACAAAGTAATATCAGTTCAGAGACACATAGATGGAAAATATAAAGTATGAGAAAGTATACGCGGGTCATGTGAAGCAAGATCACGTACATACGCAAGTATGGTCAAGAGAAGTCACATACAAAATCCACACCATCGTATTATGAATATCATGGGTCTTTACCATGGTATTGGCCCATAGTATTTGGAAGTGACAACAGATGTTTAATCCCGTCAAAGAATAACAACGAAATTACTAAGGGATTGATTGGCTAAAATAAATACTATATAAGGAGATGGAGATCAAAGTGTTAGGTGTGAAAGTTATGGGTTATTAACGTGTGATCTGATTTGAAATATGTGTACACCAAGGAGCATGGAAGAAGCTCAGATCTGATAGATCTAAAAGAATAGGAATGAAATTACTTGCTTGATTTGTTTGTGATTACATCTAACAATGATATATCTATGATGATGGTATAATGATGTGTGACTATAATGGGGTGTATGATGAGATTTGGGTCACGGTTGCAGTGAAGGTATGATTCAGTAATTTAAGATTTGTATGTTGGTTTGCCTCAGAGAAGTCACCTACATACGTGTCTATGAATATCAGGGGTCTTTACCATGGTATTGGCCCATAGTATTTGGAAGTGACAACATATGTTTAATCCCGTCAAAGAATAACAACGAAATTACTAAGGGATTGGCTAAAGCAAATACTATATAAGGAGATGGAGATCAAAGTGTTAGGTGTGAAAGTTATGGGTTATTAACGTGTGATCTGATTTGAAATATGTGTACACCAAGGAGCATGGAAGAAGCTCAGATCTGATAGATCTAAAAGAATGGGAATGAAATTGCTTGCTTGATTTGTTTGTGATTACATCTAACAATGATATATATATGATGATGGTATAATGACGTGTGATTATAATGGTGTGTATGATGAGATTTGGGTCACGGTTGCAACGAAGGTGTGATTCAGTAATTTAAGATTTGTATGTTGGTTTGCCTCGGAGAAGTCACATACATACGTGTCTATTCTTCTAAGTAGTCGGGTATATATTCTGTGAAAGTTCAAAATCTGTATGCAGGTGTTAGGAATGTACTGGTTGGGTTGATTTGGTTATGCAATGAAATGTTGATTAGTGATGATGCTACTATATGGTGATCTGTATTTGGTTCAGTAATTTGTGATGGATTCAGTATGTGATTCAGTTATTGGTTTAGCATGATAGTGATTCATATTCAGGTGTTAGCTATTTGAGATTTGCACATAGGTCTTCTTCAAGGGAAGCACGTACATACGCGGGTATGATTCATAAGAGTAGCGTATACATTCTGACATATGTTTGATCAGGGTTTGTAGTGACACATTTGGTTTCTATGATGAACAATATATGGTCTGGTATACTTATGAGTGGTTGTGCATTGATATGATATGTTGATCTAGTTGCATTGGATGATTTGATTAGTTTGTTGATGTTGTAGTTGGTACTATGATTATTCAGTTCATTATTTGATTTCATAAATGTTATGAGATATTAGGCTTAATGTTGGAAGTGGGTCCAGTATGAAAATATCATGAAAATTGGCCTACAAGTTTGATGTTTTGAGTCAGGTGGATCTAGTATGAAATATTATAAAACATGGTCCATAAGAGATGTTGAGGGTTGGAGCCTTCAGTGAGGGAGTCGAAGCTTCCATCCAGTAGTAGCTAGAGAATTTGTGTAGGGGGTAGGAGCTCCTTTCTAGTAGGATCCAATAAACGAGATTAGGTGGTTGGAGCTCCCTTCCAGTGGGTGCTGGAGAATGAGAGAAGGTTGTAGCCTTCTGTAGGTGGGTGCCTGCGTATTGGTATGAGTTTGCGTCAGTACAAAATTGTTTTATGTTTTCCTTTATAATAAAAATACAAAGACAATGATAGTAGTGGTTCTCTCCCACATTTAGTTTCCACCTAAAATCCTAGTGTTCATGTGTGTTGATATGTTTTGGTGATCTATCTGTTCTCTATTGTTCATAGTTTTTGCTTAATGAATGAATAATGAAGTAATGATGCTTTGGTTAAGGATGAACAGTTAATGAACTAACTGATAAATTAATTATTTGGATATATGCTATTTATATTAATCACAATCGCTTACATACGTTGGTTTCAGGAATGATAGTAGCATACATCAATCAAAATAAAAAATGAAAAGTTGAACTGAATTTAAAACATTGATTCACCCCCCCCCCCCCCCCCCCCCTTTTTTCTCCCCTCAACCCACCAACCAACACCCCTTCCCCCTACTCTCCCCCCTTCTTTTCTTTCAATGCTTAACCACATTTCAAATCTTTGTCCTGAGGATGAGCCACACTTGATGGCTTGAAATGCCGACGACAAAAAATTCAATGTGAGTAATCTGGAAATGTAAGAACATACCACACTTCTTATTCAAATTGAGTAGTTTCTTGGTTCGATTAACACTTAACAATGGAATTTTTGAATTTCCCTTGTGTGCAGTGATGGTGAATTTCTCCTTGATAAGGTAGTATTGGTTGGCTATCCACATGAATATTACATCTTCATGTACATACAGGGACTTCCAAACACCACTCCAAATACACAAAGGGGAACTACATCTAGTTCTACTTCATCAATAAAATCAACATTGATAGAAAATCTGATTTTAGACAGTTTGGTTACCTTTATTTATGCATCCTTATCTACCAATCCCAATGGATATGGGCCTGGATGATCACGAACTTCTAATACCAAATTTTTAACCAACTCTATTGTCATGAGATTTACCTATGATCCTAAGTTGAACAAAGCTTTGATATTTGTCTTCTTGACCTATATCTTTATGTGGAAGAGTTTGATCTTTTCATTTTCTTCATGTTGTTAAGTATACCTAGATTCACCTCTTTTTACCCTGATGTACAAATGGTCTTCTTATCCACTTATGAGCTTCTTCAACCCGATTGCTTGAGCCAATGGTTAGGAGATTCTTCTGCTTCTTAATATCTTTTATCTTTTTCTTTTTCTTTGGTTTAAGCTTTGGATCTAACTCCCAACACTTTTCCTCTATATGAATGTCAATATTACAATGGTTATAATGGTTGTTAAGATCTTTCAACTGGTGTGTTATGGCTAGTACCTTTTTCTCTTTTCCCCCTTTCCAAATATTCTTCCCCTCCTTGGAAGCTTCCTAGTGCTCTTTTTATTTTGACCCACCTGATTGCCCTTTCTTTTAGCCTATGTTCTCTAGGTGTTGTTCCTGCACACAAGCCTCGTCCACCAATTGGGCTTGAACAACATCACTTGCTTCCACAGATGGTTGTACAAATCCCCTAGATACTTGAGGAGTACATCTAGGTTCTTTAGGGAGATACCCAACATTATGACTATCTTTCTAAATTTGATGGTGTACTCCTTTACACTATGCCCCTACTTTTACATGAAGTAATGTCACTGGATACACTAGTCTTCTACATACCCAATAAGGTGAAATTGTGGCTTTATGAGGGTTTTGAAATCCTCCTACATATTCATTGGAGGTCTCCCTCCAACCTCGAAGTCTCCATGTGGCTTTCCACTAGGTCAGGGAATGGCCTTCTAATTCCAGCTGAGCAAATGAAATATTAAGTTATTCCTCTGTATGATGGACATTAAAATAAACTTATAATTGTTGCAACTAATGATTAAACTTTAGAGTGTTAATCTCACCTTAATATGGTTTGATGTTGACCTTTGCTTCTATTTTTAATAGGGATTGTGAATGTTTCATGACACTCGAACTAGGTTGGTCCTTTTCAAGTTCTTTCTTAGATTCCCTCTCTAGTTCTTCCCAATCTAACAATTTCCCCTTCAATCTGATATCTACAGTAGAACCTCCATCTTCTTCAAATATCCCAAGTTTATTAGTCAAGCCCCCCATGAGGAAGCTCCCATTACAATTTATATTTGTGACTTGTGCTTCCATTCTTGCAAACCTCTCATATGTGGGATCTTGAGGGTTATTGATAGATTCATTGACCATGGCTGGGGGTTTATGAATTTTGACTTATCCAATATGGATCCCCTACAAATCCCCACAATATATCCAAAGAAACCTACTTTGATACCAATATGATCCATAAATTGTTGTGGATATTCCATTGGACAATTCATCACAACAAATATACTAAATTATATTTGAAAATATGAAATCTATATCACAAGGATTTTTTCTCCTGAGATTTACAGATTTGTTAATTATTGTTTATTGCATATGCATGCAAATTATAATTGTGCAAAAAATAGAGAATAGTGAAATAAAACTCGCAAAACACAAAATAACACAAGATATAACCTAGCAAACCCTTGTGGGAGAAAAATCAATTGGAAGGTGAGGCTACTCTTCTCTCTTTCTTTGAATAGAAAATGGATGAAAGTACAAAGAAGTGAGGCTCATGGCCTATGGGATGCTACAATGCACAAATCCTCTTTGTCTACTCACTCTCATCTATTATGTTCATCTATGGAAAAAAATGCACTCCAATATAATGGAAACCCTCTTCCTTCTAGTGGCACGGTTATAACACAACCCGATAGCCTGCTAGGGGTTAAGTTTGACTCCTTCATCTTGTTAGTGCATGTCAATCATGTCAGTCACCAGTGATCAAATGTGCTCTTTCAAAGTTTTTGTTAGGATCCTAGGTCAAGTTTTTTATGGTTTCAGTAGGTCTTCAAATAAAAAAAAGTTGATCATTGGTTGGTGTGTCTAGGCCAGTGCTACTACCTTCAGCATTCATGGTTATCATTATTCATCACAGTCATGTCATTTTTCAAGTGTTACAAGTCATGGATTAGTCAAATAATCATATAGGTCTTGGTCTAGGTCATCACTTGTAATTGTCATCATTATGTCAGTTTTAAGCTTAAAAAAGGCCATGTTTATGGTCTTGAGTCCACACATAAGGGAGTTAGCATCTTAGGAGGCATATGTAATAAAGGTAAAGGTACCACTTCAGTTCATAAAGGTATTCTTGCAAAACACCTCACTTTTGCTTTCAAAATGAAGGATAATGTCATGTCATGACATATGCAAAAAGTGAATTTAACTCTTATAAGAGATCATACAAGCATTTATTTCACTCATTCCATTGGCATTGAGCACTAATTCACTAGCGAAGTCCATCTTAGTACAACAAGCATCAAATATCACTCTTATTGTGCATCTCATACTCTCACGTTGTGTTTTTACCATGCTCGCTACGTTTTCATCTGGACACTATGTTTTCTTGCAAGGGTGGCTTGAAATGCATCTCCAATGACTTTCTTTAATGAGTGAATGTCTTCTCAGCTAAGTACAAGTATTTCAAAGGCAAACACCACCTTATCAAAGTGAAATTTTCAGTTTGAAGGTGTGGAACCCTCTCCCAGAGTTTCCACTCTACATTTTCAGTTTTTCACTCCGTGAGTTAATTGGCACACAACTAAACTAGTTTCCCCACATTTCCTACCCTTCCTCACACTGATATACATTTCCCCTATCATTTCTAACCCTTCTCAATAATCCCCATAGCTTCTAGGGCAAACCCTAGACCCCACGCTACATTTTCAGCAGAAAGGGTAGCGTGGACTATGTAAAAATTATTTGTTGCCATTCCCATCACTCCCTATCCTATTTCTCACTTCCCTAAGGTCCCTAAGACCCCTACCCACCTCCAAAAATTTTCCCATTTCTTAATTCCCTCCCTAACTCCTCTTTCCCCTCACTTCAAATTACAAAACCTTAATCCCCAGTTTCCCTAATTAAAACTCTGGTTTTTCCATTCCTCATAACCTAGTTTGTTGTGCAACATTTGAACATGGAAACTAAAAATAAAACCTACAACAAGGGAGGAAAAGTGCCAAGGTTTGAACCCCTTAACACTCAAGAGTTGGTATCCTCACCATTTTCTAAGCAGTGTTTCCATAATGTTGGTTGCCTAGGGTTTTATGAGCAAATCCATCAAGTGGGTTATCATGCTAAACTAACCAACCTGTTTGCCACAAACCTTATAGGATATAAGATCAAGATTGCAGAGGTGGAATTCATCATTTCATCAGAGACAATAACTATTGCCACAAGGATACCAAAACAGTGGGGAAAAGTGGTTCAAAAACTCAGATTTGGACACTTCAAATTACAAGGTTTTCATCAAAATTCACTATAAAGAGGCTCCCAAGAGTGTTTTTCCTTTTGGAATGTTGCTTGAAAAGTTTTCTCCATTAATGAAGTTCATCATGAAATATTTTACGTGTGAGGGTAGGTTTTCAGCAGTGTATAAGTATCATATCAGATTGTTGATGCACTTCACCGGTGTAAAGCATCTCAACCTACCTCACTACCTTTACAAAAATTTAGTTAAGATGGCAAAGAAAGTGTAAAATAGAAAGGGTGATCACCAAGCTAGTCTCTACCACCATGATTTAATTAAAATCATTGTCCTACACCAGCTTGAACAGAGGAACATCTCTTGGGAAACCTTCATGCAGTCCACAGTGTTTTTGCCTTCTACTAGTCAAACTACTAGCCACAGTACACCACCAGCATCATCCAAACCAAGGGAGGTTGAATCATCTTGCAGAGTTTCAGTGAAGAAGAAACCTAGGGCATAAATCACTCAGACCTACATCAGAGGGAAGAGGAATGTGTTTGCTCCTAGAGGAGAGGAAAGGGCCAAGCCTACTTCAGTTGACAGGGAAGCATCTCCACATCACCATGAGACATCATTTCATAAGCATTTTCATGAAAAACAAGGAAAATCATTGAAGCATCTTGTCATGGAGAAAGAGGCTGAGATTAGAGGTTTGAAAGATTCTTTAGCTAAAGCCAACTACATGATTGCATTTTTGTAGGAGGAAAATAGGCAACTCAAAGTGAATCAAATGCTAATATCAAAACCTAGAGTGGGTGTAGAGGATGAGCCAGACAAAGGTAAGAAATTCATTGGTTTAGAGAAAACGGAGGACAATGAAGTTCAAGTCAAGCCAAGGAGGCCTAGAACCAAGGGCATGAAGATGAAAGGAGACCAAATGAGTTAGCCATCTACACGTTTGGAGCAGCAAGACATTAACAAGTCCATTAAACAAGATTTTTAGAAAGATAGGGAGTATTTGGTGGATAAAGTTAATTGCTACTTGGAGAAGCTCCTTGAAAGGGCCAACAGGTCCACCAACTTTTAAAGGCACATGGCTAGACATTATTACACCAGAAACAAGGTTTCCCAAATCAGAATTCAAAACTTGAAGAGAAAACTAAAGGAAACCCTAACTCAACAAAACAAGTGGGCCAAGCTTGAGTTGTTAGCTGAGGCTTCACTCATAGCTTGAAGAATCATTACCTAGCTCCAAGGAATGAATTTCAAATACTTAGAACAATTTTTGGACTTTTTTTGAAGATTTTGGGCATTTTTCCAATTTTAGCAGGTTTTGCCAAAAAAGGTAGCGTGGCGCATGCTACATTTTTGTTAGGGGCCACTATTTGACAAATGTCTTAGTGTTTTGGATGCCTTTTGACCCCTACGTCAATCCTAGTAAACTGGACTTCCACTACAACATGATCTGGCAGGTCAAAAAGTCAAAAAAGTGCCTAAAACACAACTTTTTGCCCTCTTTTTGAGCAGCACACTACATTTTTGTAGTAGTTGTGGGAGAATTTAGTTTTGGAGAGCTAGGATTAGTATTTTTCAATTCTTGAAGACTCTATGGTGTAATAAACAGACAGAGATTTCCAATGAGCTATCATGAGCTAAATTTGGAGCACAGGAACCCCTCCAAAAGTCACTTGCAAGCTACACGCTACATTTTTGCCAGTTTCGCTACTTTTTTGCCTGGAAGTCATTTTTCTTAATTCTATCTGCGAGTTTCGAGTTTTCATGGTGTAATTACCTGTGTTTGATGTAATTATGCTTTCTAGAGTAAGAAAATAATGAATTCATGTTTGTAAAGATGTTGATCGTCAAATAAATCAGTTTAAGGCCAATTTGGGAGTTTGTTTTAACCTCCCTAGTCATTAGGATTGGTTGGAGGAATTTGTGTAAAATGATTCTATATTGAGGAATTCGACCCCTGAGAGAGGGGAAATGGTTATTTGGTCTATTTGTATCTAGTTTTCAGTCATAATCAGGGTTGGACATCATTGAGTAGGACTCTTGGAGCTTGTACTTCATCACTTTTTATAGGAAATTAAAGGACAGTTGCAACTATTATTCAGGAATTCTTGTGTTGTGAGTTTGTGATAATGTTTTCTCTCTATTATAGTTCTATATGAATGATAATTTCATCTTCTTTCCATATCTATGTTTTCAGTGATCATTTTGATCTTTGCTTTTTCCACCCTACACTACATCAAAAATACCCCAAAGCATCACAAAGGCATACGTACCCTGCTCCTGTATATCTCTTGCAATTGAAACCTTTGATATTTTGACCTAGTTCCCTGATTTTCCCTCTTGATCCAGCAAAATCTTAAAATATTCAAAACCCTAGAGCTGAACATATCTAGCCTAATATATTTTTCCCATTCCAGTCATAATTTGTTATGAGCTCATAGAGAGAACCCTCTCTGTTTGGCAAGGCTAGCTGCTAAACCCTAAGTGGTCTAAGGTTACCTCCTTCAATCTCCTTTCTCAGCCTTGAGATATTGTGGAGGATAACGCATCTCTCAACTATAGTTACAATATAAAATATTCTATAGTCTTCTTCATCATGATCATGTGGCTAGCCTCTTTTTCCACGTGTAATTGGGACTAACGTGGCATCCTCTTGAATTATGGTGGTCAAAATAGGAAGGTTAACTTCGGAGTGGCACAACTTTTTCACATGGACTCTAATTGAGGTGATTATTGCATCGTTGGAAAATCATATATGTGTAGAATAGGGTTAAAAGGTGCATGTATAATTGTTGAACTTTTACCCCCAAAAAACATCATTTAATGCCTCAAATTACTTCTGAAAGGTTTCAACGCCCAATTCGCCATACTCGGACCCACCAATAAAAATGGTTTTATGAACTTATTGATCCTCTAATTTTTCCACTCTAGAATCATTAATATGGATGACAGATAACATAATGATCTAATTGAGATCACCTTGTTTGTAAGAGGATGCTTACAAAATAAAAATAAAAAATAATTCCTCGAGTCTAAATCTAGAGAAATATCTAAATCTCCAGGAAAGTTCATAAAGGTAAGTTAGAGATGTGTAAAAGAAGATTGTACTAGAAAAAGTGGACACTTTAAATAATATTGCATATTCATTAACAAAATTAGTGAGCACTAAGAAGTTCTCTCAGTGTAGAGAAACAATGGGAATTATTGCCCTGGATTATTGAACATGTTGGATATGTGTTATATTCTTTCCACGATTATCCCCACATGTTGTACATGCACGATCAATAGCAGGAGGGTCATGGGGGGGTGAATTGTAGGAGGGTGGAAGCCTACTTTTGGGGGGGGGGGGTTCAAGGGCAATGGCCCAAACAAAAAATGGGTTGTTTTTGGCATCCATTTTTGGCAGTTTTCGACACGTGTTTTTGCTAAAAGTGGTTTTGTGGTGCATGGTGGTTTTGTAGTTTCTCTTAAGGAACTATGGTTGTATTTTAATCAAGGGTAAATGGATTGGTGGTTTATGGATGTCCTGGGATATATATTGTAATATAGTATCGTATAGGAGAATATATTGAAAAAATATAGTTGATTTTCCTAGTTTGGGTTTCGAGGCTAAAATCTTTGTGTTAATGTGTATGTTTGCGATTGCATCTTTTCTATTTAAATTAAGAATTTGTTTGTAACAATTAATTGTACAGGGTCAAAAAGTACAGTTATAAGGGTGTCTAACCAAGTGAAACCACTTATATTTCCGGCATGAAGTATTCCCCTAGCATAGATTTACCCATTAAATGATTAATTATTGTGTGATTTATTGATATTATAGTACATACTTACCCTAAAAAATGCTTTAAAATATTGGCTCAATAAAGTGCTATGATACCACTTGTGGTGTTCTTTATTAGTAAATTGGAAGATTTATAGTAGAAACAGTATAATTTGCTCAAATTTGTTGCACAAATGACATATTACAATAATAATAGGCAATATAAAAAAATATCACAGAACATTATACCTTTATTAATGATAACAATGTTCACTTGCCTCTCTGAGGTGGAAACCTCCAAATGAGCAAAGTTTTAATTACAATATACCTCACAATACATCTTATTACAATGCTTAGACTTATTTATATAGTTCTATCTACCTCCTATGAACTTTCTAGTAGGCCCTATCACAATTATTTCTTTTACACAATTACATGAGCCTTATTTACTAGAGATAACCTCCATACATAGCAACATATATATCTACTTAGGTGGTTAGGATAGGATCCTAATGTGAGAAAGTCATGAAGAAACACCCTCAAATACAAGCTTTTGGTGCAAAGTATTTTTAAAAAGGGGGACTATGTTATGAGCATAACACTCATTCATTATCATTGTACTAGTTATACTTGGGTTGGCCTAGTGCATAGAATACAACTTGCCCATTTTATCATACATATATAAATCAAGAAAATTTATTTGAATGATTATTGTTGGGTGCAAGAATTGCACTTAAGAAAGCTCCTTCAACACTTAATTGTCAACCCAGGGGTTTCATAAACTTAGAGACGAAGCACGAGCAATGCCAGAAGTGGTATGAACTTTTCCTATTCCTAATCCTACTTCTTAAATGAAATGTTGTAGAATTAGACAGGAAACAATCTTAAAGGCAATCGACACCAAAGAAATTCTAGTGCTGGAATGTAAAAGAATAATTTGTCAGGAAAGCAAGTAAAGGAACTTTCACACAACTGGAAGCAATCTTAAATGTTGAAATGAAATAATATGTTTATCTTTAGTATAGATGGCTAACAGCTTAACAAGTGGGCCCTTGCAAGGATCTGTTTCCAAATTGATCTTCCTTCTACACCAAGCAACCTGTTCTTGTACTATTGCAATATGCTTGCACTAGTGCATGTACAGTACTTATGTCAAAAAATATATTTTACCTTCTTTACTGAAGACTTATGTCTTTGTGGAGGTTCTCTAAGCCTCAAGGCTTAGAGCACTCTGTTCCTGTGACAAGAGACCAACTCTTGCACCGAGACAAAGCTTCCTTCACCAAAGTTTCCAATTTACTTTTGAAAGAATTAAAAGACGTGTTGAAAAGAAATGCAATTGCAAGCTAGATTCTGACATAAATTACACGTGAAAAAGAATGCTTTAATTAATTGAACTTTGCAATGAAAGTAAACTTCATAAAGAAAAAACAATTCAGAATAATCAAAGCAGTAGTCAAAGTAATTTGCATGCATTAGACTAACTTTCGGCAAATTCACTTACAACATTTATGTTCCTTTTTCTTAAGTCACAAAATGCAAGTGTAAAGTATGGTGTTTGTAATAACGTCCTTCCTTAATTCACGTAAACATTCTTAGATCCTTCAAAAGTATAACTCTTAACATTAAGAATGATTACTTGAATTAACGATACCTTTTTTTGCAGGAATAAATGAAATTATAAGCAGGAAAAGGAACGTAACACTTGCTGTGAAGTAAATGAATAAACTGGAGTGCAGGAAACTACATGCATTAGTACAGGAAGAATCTTCCTGCATGACCCGAGCAGAAGCAAACTAAGACAAAAATTGCAAGAAAAGAATTGCAAGAAAAGAATTGCAGGAAAGAAATTGAAAGAAATAAATAAACCTAATTAAACTTCCAAACTATGGATCTGTTCACGCTTGACTATGAAATGAATTTAACTTAGAACTTCTAAAATAAACATAAGAACAATCCAAGCCACGCAACTGCAAATGAATAAATGTTCGCACAAACCTTTTAAATGGCGAAAGCACAAGGGTAAACGAGCTGGGTTGGCTAGGCCCTAACCAACCAGCTCATTTCCTATTTAGGAAACAAAACGGTTCAGCACTTATTCATGCATGAAATAAAAATTAGACACATCGTGAAGAAAATATGGCGCGTTCCTTGTATTAAACTTGATCAACAAATATACATGATAATGCGAGTCCAGCCCAGAACCGAGGGCAATACAAAATTACAAAGTAAATGAAATTACAAACTCAGAGATTGCTAGCTTGGCTCTACCTATGGTCTACATTATATACAGTCTCTCGACCTTAGCCATATTCTACTAATTACAATCATTTCCTATTCAAGCCTTTCGGCCAAACGGGCTAACAAACAACATTGCAAAATCAGCTAATGGTTATAATAAATCACGAACTTTGTTGGTCATAAACCATATTCTTGGCAAGTATCCATGACTATATGCCGCCAATATCCAACCTCAAATAGTCTGCAACCGAACTAGGAGTTGTGGATAAAAAACGGCCACGTAGAAGGATTCTAACTATCATGGAGATCGCGGAGTAACATCATTGGCAGTGCAAGAATCTGCCTGCACTGATCACGCTAAATAATGATTAACACTTAGTTCAATTAATTTTAGGAAAGTTAAACATGAGTTACAAGAGATACTAAAAGGTACGAAATCTATTTAAAGTGATTAATAAAACACTTAATAAATCTTAATTATCAAATACGAAGTATATGTAGGAATAGATGATTATCTTGGACTAGTGCAGGAATGAGAGGGTTAAATAGAGAGAAAACAAAGGTTAAGGCTTATGGGAATAGGGTAAAAATAGAGAAATTTGGGACACCAACATCCTCCCATCCCTAAGATATTGTGTGTTCTCACACAACATTTTACCTTCTGCAAAAAATCTTCAAAAATGGGTGGCCAACTCTCAATCATGTACTTCAATACTTATCCCTACTTTCACTACCTTTGGCTTTTTACCTCGGGCTCTTTTCAACTGATTAGTCACCTTCTTGAGGCGTTTGTAGCACTTGGAAGCCCAATACTTCCATACTTTCACTTGTTGTTTCTGCTTCTTGACCTCTGCGAGTAGCTATACCTCGCCTTGCTTTTGCCAATTTTGCTTCTTCATGACCTGGTTCAAAGCCTCCAAGTCATGAACTTACTACTCCAATTCCACAATTCGGTTGTTGAGGTAGAGGGTAGAGGGATCTGTGCTGAGATCCTCTGGTGTAAATACCTTCTCTGTAATGGACTCGAAGCAAGTCCTGTCATTGTCAAGATTAAGGTCGTCCAGTGTTTGCATTATGACATTGCCAAGAGTTTTTGGCCCTGGGTTTCCTTATCATCAAGGGTTTTGGTGCCCTCCACAACCTTCATGCCAAGGGTTTCAATACCTTGCACACTTAACTCCACAGGGTTTTTAATGCCCTACTCTTCCAATTCTTTAGGGGATTCAGTACCCTATTCATTTAAACCAGTAGGGGCTTAAGTACCCTGTTTATTAAAAACATTGAGTGTTTCGATGTCCTGTTCATTGAAATTGTCGAGGGTCTCCATGTGTTGTGCCTCATCATCCTTGTGACCCTCTGCCTGAACTTCACTTGCACTCGGTGTCATTTTCTTCTTTCTTAATATGTGAACAAAGCTAGACAACAATATGTCGTCTTCCTTTTCCATGTTTTCTTCAGTTACCACAGTGTGGCTGCTGCATCTGCAAGTACTGAAAGGTTATGGTCTTTAGGAAAAACCTGAGGTGATTCATCAATCACAATCAGAGAGCTTGGCTGATATTGATTCGTCCCTGGAGAGACAGTCTTCTTCTTTGTCAGGGTTCTGATTTTTCTTTCCTTTACCGAGGGTGGAATGTCTTCGACAGACTTCTTTTATGCTTGCATGGTGTGATTTTACCCTTTTTCTTGGTAGAGGATGGTGTATCTACCTTCCTTTTCTTGTTTGCACTCGTGTTAGCAGACTTCCCTGCACTCCTCGCCCAAAACTCCTTCAAGAATGCCTTCCAGGTCACTCCCTTTTCTTCTAGCACTTTCTTGATGAGGATTGTGATAAGCCCATGATGATATAGCTTATATGCGACTTGAATTGTGTCTCCACTCTGCACACCTTTCACCATTTTCTCGAGACTTAGGAGCAGGTAGTAAGGAAAATTAATAAGTTTCCTGGACTCAAAGTGCAACAACAACCTGATATGGTACACGAACGATAATGTGTAACGTCCCTCGTAAGTCAAAAATTTATGTAGTATGTATAGGAGCTCTCGCCATTTTCTGAGCATGGCGCTCTGCAGAAGCCCTTTCTTCTTGTCAACTTTGATCTTATTGTCAATCACAAACCAACGCTGTCATTTCTTTTCAAGCCACACCTTTTTGAACCACTGCTTCCCTGTAATTGGCAAGCCTGTAGCTCGCGTAATGGAGTCCTCCGTGACTTCGAATTCTAATGAGCCTACCCTAGCTCAGCCTCCTTCAAGCATATTCCCAAACTCTAGCACCACGGATATGTCCCAGCCATCGAACTTCTACAAAAATGGAAGGAATCTGGATTCTTGCAATAGTGCAAGACTATTCTGGTACTCTGCAATCTGCTCTATCTCCTTCAAGGATGATGGCTCATTCCTTATGGGTGCCATGTTCGAATTTGTCACAATTCGTTGTCACAACCTCAAAAAGACTTCAGTGAGCGATACCAATAGTTGCTGAGAATTTTATGCCGGATGTTCATCCATCCTCTGTTTTTTCAGTCCCATCTAACTGATCATGTTTAATGACAAAAGAATGGCCCTCGGAGCAGATGCAGATACGTATCATCCTACTACGAGTGAGCAATAATGGTTGGATGTGGCGGAGGCTTATGCGGCAGTAGTGTAACAGTCATAATGATTGGGTTATGAGGTAAGACAATGATGAACAAGTGATGGGAGATTGTTTCAAAGGAGGTGAGTATGAGTTTTCGAACAATCTGTACTATCCCGCAGTCTACCTCATAATTCAATTAAGACATATTTCAGTACTCATTAAAAAAATTAAATTTTAGAACCCAATATATCTTGCACTTTAAAAAATTCCTAAGTCAATAAATGATAAAACAAAGTATTAATTAAAATATATAATGTTATGATCTATCAATGTAGGAATCACTCATGTGCAAAGTAATAAAATTCCATAAACATTCTTCATAAGGCGCTCCTGGACTGTGTCAAATTTGTTTTGCACTTGCTTCCACAGTCGGCCACGCTCCTGCATTGATCCTGCTTGCACTACAGCATGCTTGCATTGCACATATTGCACCAGGGATTTTACCAAAATAACAATTCTGTAGCTAGACTAAAAAAGTTTGCCTCAATATACAAGAAAAGTTGTATTCGTCATCCTTTGTTGCTTCATGAGAACGCCTTCTAGATTGGCTGCATAATTCTGCAATCAATTTATGAGGGAATAAAGAAGTGAGAAAGGGTTAATTTTCAGAATGGGAAGGAACATTACAACAAGGATTCCAAGAATAATATCACCAAGGGGGGTAAACGAGAATGGGATGTGGAAAAAATTCAAGGGAGAAAGGAGGGAATTTACAGAATTGGATAGAGATACTTCTATTTTTTTAAGAAGAAAAAAGAGGGTGATTCATTATGGGATTCAGAAAAGAAAAATAGTGGAATTACGAAATGGGAAAATAAAAGAAAGGAAAAATTTTTATCTTAAAGGTCTGCTTGCACTGGTGCCGGAAAAATTAATTGCAGCGGGAATTAAGCGTTTACTTGGATAAAAATTTCCATGCTAGTTACCCCAAACTTGGGTAAGGGTTGGGTTCCTTGAACCTGCTTCTTCTTGGTGGAAGCTAGCATATCTAAAAAATCAAGTAACATTCCCTTTTTATTGAAATTTTGATCTTCCTGCCAGCATGCTAGTTTTTAGGTTGATCCTTCTGCAATCATGTCAGTCAACTGATTTTCATAATTACAGGAAAAATTTACTTTTTATTTTTGTCATTTTTTTCTTTTTCTTTTTTTTCTTTTATTATTTTTTTTCAATGAGTAAAATAAAGAATCAAATCTTCAACAGGGTTGTGTTACCACCTACCTACTTCTTTTCAGATTGCTTGTTGGACTTGCTGCATAAAAGCTCCTTTAGTAAGGAGCTAAAAATATACCTTCAATCTATGCCCATTTACCAGGAACACAGAATTCCATCCATTAATAGTTTTAATCTCTACCACTCCATTTTCAAACACTTTTACCACCTCATAGGGTCCCATCCAGCGTGTATGGAATTTCCCTTTAAAATATTTGAATCTAGAATCATAAAGGAGCACCCAATCACCTGGTTGGAATTGCTTCTTCTAGATGGACTTGTCATGCCACTTCTTGCACTGTTGTTGAACCGAGATGTTCTGTTGAACAACACCCCTTTGGAATTCATCTAACTCATTCAACTGTAGAAGACGTTGTTGTTGTGCTTCAGAGAGATCTAGCCCCAATTGGGCTACAGTCCTGAAAGTCTTGATTTGGAATTCTATTAGCAAGAGGACTTGTTTCCCATACACTAGCTCATATGGTGTGTGTCATGTGTTATTCCTCCAAGTGGTTCGGTATGCCCACAACGCTTCCGGTAATTTGTCAGTCCAATCCTTTCTGTGAATATTTATTGTCTTTGTGAGGATGGACTCAATCACCTTATTTGTGGACTCCACCTTACCATTTGCTTGCGGGTGATACAGTGTAGATTTCTTGTGCCGTATTTTGTACTGCTCCATCACATCTTGTACTAGATTAGAAATAAACTATGGTCCATTGTCAAAAACAATTTCTCTAGGCACACCAAATCTAGTAAAGATTTCAGTAAAAAGAAAATCAACAACAACTCTTTCAGTAGCAAAAGAAACAGCTTTAGCTTCTACCCATTTTGTAACGAAATCTGTACAAACCAAAATATGTTTTTTATTTAATGATGTTGGATTTATTGGTCCTACAAAATCAGTGGCCCATTTTTCAAAAGGCTTAATCATAACCTGAGGACATAAAGGCATTTCATTGGTTTGATTAGGTTGGCCAATTCGCTAACAGTTGTCACATCACTTGACGTATTGTTTGGCATCCTTAAACAAGGACGACCAAAAATAGCCAACTCATAACACTTTGTATGCAGTCCGCTTATCGGCGAAGTGATTCCTGCAAGGTTCATCATGGGCAGATTTTAAAATATCAAACACTTCTTCCTCTCTTACACATCTATGGATAATGAGATCTACTCCATGTAAAAGAGGTCTCCTTGAATCCAAGAATATGCAGCGCTTTTCTATATGATTTTCCAGTTTTGACGAGCGGCTAAGTGAGGTGGTAATTTTCGAGTGACTAAATAGTTAGTTATGTCAACAAACCATGGGGATTTTGTTGACACAACAAAAAGATGTTCGTCAGGAAAATCATCATCAACAAGAATTGCTTCACCATGATATTTAATCTTGAAAGATAATCTCCTACTACATTAGTTTTTCTCGATCTATCAATAATCATAATATTAAATTCCTGTAACAATAATAACCACCTAGTCACTCTACTACTAGTTAATGGTTTATTCATCAAATATATTATTGTGGAATGGTCAGTATGCACAAAGACTTCATATCATGTAATATAATGTCTGAATTTATTAATGGAAAAATTACAGCTAAAAACTCTTTCTCAGTAACCGTATAATTGAGTTCAGCGGGTGACAAGTTTTTACTAATGAAATAAACAGCATAAGATCATTTGTCTTCTTCTTGTCCTAAAGTTGCGCCAATAGCAGTATCTGAGGCATCAGAAGAAATATGAAATGGCAGGGACTAGTCTGGTCCTCTCAAAACTGGTGCCTGGACTATTTTTTCCTTCAATGTCTCAAAGGACTGTTGGCAAGCTGTGGACCAAGAAAATTCACTATCTTTAGCCAAAAGTCGGAAAAGGGGGGTGGCTATCCAGGAGAAATTCTCAATGAATCTCCTATAGTAGCCTACATGTCCTAGAAAACCTCTAACTTCCCATTGAGTTTTGGGTATAGGAAGACTGAAAATAATTTCT
>Ga0115851_100084_pt1 | contig 27267 bp, 11 predicted proteins | sample InSIn2gowninarea_FD_83865 | JGI IMG/M metagenome (GOLD analysis project Ga0115851, IMG submission 83865)
CCTTTAGGTGCTCGACCATAAGCCCCCCCACCCAATAAGTAAATTGAATGCGCAAGCAGGCTCGACTGTTTTGGTTACTTATTTGAGAGGGGCAATAAGTAAACCCTAACCTTTAGGTGCTCGACTGATAAGGACCCTTTAGGGGGCTCGACCATAAGCCCCCCCACCCAATAAGTAAATTGAAGAGGGAGAGGAGAGGAAAAGTTGAGTACTTCAAATGTGATGTGGTAAACGATGGATGGCCCTATATTATTGCAGCTTGGGTCGCCGCCCGATCGTAGACTGCTTATGGTAGTGGGTTCCTGAAGTCTATTTCCGGGAATCTTGTAGCTTGTAGATGGACCATCGGGCTTTCTAAATAGTCCTTCAAGTCATATAAGTTCTCGGCCGCTTGCAATTGAGGTTCGTCCAAACATAGAGAGGTGGATAGGGATCGATGGATGTAAAGCACATACATAATCTTGTTCCATCATATATGAGGTATCGTAATCAACTTCCCCTAACTTCAGATGTTACCCCTTTCATTAGAAAAGAGAATAGAAAACCAACCTCGCGTGCGGGGAACCCCGTCATGTTTAGGGCTATTATAACGAACAGGACCGAACCATCATGCTGACTTGTTTCACTCACCGCCGAACCATAGAGTAGAGCTTACACCGCAGATAATAAGTATGACTGAACAAAGAAAGAAGGGACTCGTACTAACTACACTACTTTCCTTCTTGTTCGAACCAGTGAATACCACTACGCGGGCTTAAGGAAATTACCTTTCTCTTCACTCATCAAAAGGTAATTCGGACCGGTCGGAAGCTCCCGTCAATCTTTGGGCCACCCTAGTTCTTCCATTGATTGAATGCTGCACCTCGAACCATAAGCATCCAACCGGCATCTCCCGGCGAAGTCACCACTTGTCACGATCATATATAATCTAATATGTCTGGATGGATCGGGATGCACACTGTCTGTATTGAATTCGCTGTCGCTTACTGCACTTCGTTCGTGTGATAGTTCAGAGAGAAAATATGTATATGAAGAGAGTTGGCTTCGGAAGGTGCGAAATAGATCTTATATGTATTTGCGCTGTTCGATGAGCCCTTGTAGTGGTGGCGGTTGACTGATCATTGCCATTATCTAGTTAGTTGTAGATCGATCGGCTGCTGTGAGATGGTGAGCCTTTCGTTCCGGGCTTCTAGCTTCTAATATGGGGATACACGTAGCCGGTGCAGTAGTTACTACACATGCCCTGGGCGTTGCTATTTGGGTTATTGGAAAGGCGACAAGGTCGTAGCCGGTGAAGACAAGTTCAGACAAGGTGAGTTACATTGCTATTGCAATTGGTAGGACGGATGCTCCAAAGACGGGTGCTTACCTGGCTGGCTTGTGAGGTTTTAGCTGGAGGTCGACTACAGCAGGTGCAGTTCGGTGAGTGCAACGGATGCCTCGCTCGTTACAGTCTCCGCTCGGATAGCCGTCGGTCCCTGCGCCACCTACCACTCTGAGCTCTCGGGCACACACAGCCTGGCTACTGGTACTAGCTAATCCTGACCTTAAGCTGACCCAACACCTACAGAACGGAGTGGTCAATATAGATTATATGGGGCGATACTATTGGGACTCAAGTGACGTGTAGTAGCAAAACTGACTGCTATGGGCGTTTCGCATGTGCAGACGGTGACTTCTAGTTTCCCGCCCCCGCGCCGGGTCTATCTATTGATTGAATGACTAGTCTAAGCATAGGTGGTCCCAGTCGAATCTCTTTTTCTGTCAATGACTACCTTCTGGCTTTCTTTGATCGGCTATTGGAAACCCTCTGTCAATCTCTTCTATCGGGTATGTTGGCTTGTGAGGGGATACGCTGCAACTTCCAACTTTCTTTAACGCTAAGTGGCTGGGTAGCTTAACCTTTCATTCTAAATCTGAGTTTCTTTACGGATATTTTGATTTTACTGGAGGAGAGCGTGGTAACGTCGGTAATGAAACCTCGCACCTTTGGTAGTTGCTAGTACAGCACGCGAAGCCTTACCCTTAGCTTTATCCATTGGGCTGGGCTGGTCAAACTTTCACTAATCAACTTTCTTTCCTTGTCTAGATAGATATTGACTGGGCAGGGAGGGCACCTACACCCAAGCAACATGCCAACACCACGAATGGATTCAGTGACATTGAAATAAATTCCTCTCCCTTAGATTGAGAGCCCCTCACCCATCGGAATGAGTGAGTGACCCCTAAATAATATAGGGCCCTCTCCTCACCATATGAATAGTGAGCCCCCTAAAGGGTTAGGGTTTACTTATTGGGTGGGGGGGCTTATGGTCGAGCCTGCTTGCGCATCCTTATTAGTCGAGCGTGCTTTCATTTGACTTATTGGGTGGGGGGGCTGCCGGTCCTCTCCTTATCAGTCGAGCCTGCTTAAGCATCCTCATTGTTTCATTCATTTTGAGGGAATAAAATAGAATATCCGTTTCGTCTTGGCAGGAAAGGTGAGCAAAGGAAAGAGAAGCAGGGCAGGTACCCATTATCAATCATCGATACGACCCATCTCCACATTCATAGGCAACGGACAAGAACAAGGCAGGGATGGAGAGACAGAATGAAGCTACCGGGCGAAGGATGCTTAGCCAGAAGTTGATTCAAGAAGATGGGAGTTAGCCAATTCTACTCGCTACCGGTCTTGGTAATGGTGACATTATATCACAGCTTGAAGACCGGGCGGGGGATGACTGAATGAATGCCGGATAACACTCCTTCGCCCCCAAGGGATTTGGATGGAGCCGAGCCGAAGCTTCTTAACTCTGCCACCCGCACCTAACACCCAAGATCGAGCACCAGAGCAGCTCATAGCAACGTACCCAAAATCATATTGATGTGATGAGTTCATATTCTCCAGATTCTACCTTTCAAAAGGTCACTGTACCCGCCCGGGGGGTGATGGAGCAACTTATGCCGTTTAGGGACCTTCTTGAAGATTCGACATATCGACAATCGTTTCGGTTCGAGACCTTGTGCCCAAAAGCCCAATAGAAGGATTAGTTCTAAAAGGTCCGTCCTCTGAACCCGGATTCATTATATAAAATGCATTTATTTATTCATGTTGGTTGCCTTGCGAAGAATACCAAGACAGCTCGCATTCCCAGATGCGGGAGACAGTGAAGGGGGTTTCAAACTTGTCATTGAAGGAGCGAGATTGCCAGTAGAGGGTTTATAATGGAGTTATTTAGAAAGCATACCAGCGAACTGATCACTCGCTCGAAAGCAAAACCCGCTAGCTTAGCAACATGACCCCACTGATTATACCATTAATAATGATCCTTCGAGAGCATCACCAAACCCGCTACTGACCGCTGGAAGGTCTGATTGATTAGGGTCCTTACACCGGAAATGATTTCTTATCGAAGCGCACGGAGAGTGTTTATCGAGAACGTGCTGTCAAGCAAGGCGATGCTTACACGAAACTATCATTTGGAGTTGGAGGTTACTTACGTATTAAAATCCACTGCTGGTATTCCTATCTATCTGGCCTACGCTGATAAGCTTTTCTTTTCTGTGGTTCCGAAACAATAATTTCTCTACTGAGCATGGGGCTAGGAGGGATAGATGGACAGATCAGCCTCCTCGTCTGGTCGCTGAATCAAGATCTCTCCGGGCGGGCATAATCCTTCTCCTTCCCTTACTGGGACTACCGGACTAGCGTGAATGAACCAAAGTGGCTAAATGAAACATGGAGTTTCAACGTACGATCCAAGTGTGGTTCCTGTGCCACTTCCATAAGCATCTACTGGCAAAGCATCTACTGGCAATGTTGGTTGTCTTCATTCATCAATCCGTATCTGGAAGCTCGTCCCCCCCGCCCCCACAAGAAGAGAAATAGTGATCCCTCCCTTATTTCATTCCTCAACCTCAAGCAAGTGGTTGGTTTGGAAGCCCATCCAACAAGGCTCTCTGATAGACCATCATCCAGTCCAGCCATGTAATCCAGCAATCGTGAAAGCATGGGAAGCAAATACAATTTCTCCCTAGGCTAATTTGAAATGAATCCGGTGCTTCTAAGATAAGTAAGTAGCAGTACCCACTCAAACCTCTATTGTTAATTTTATGAATGGTTTCATTTATAGGGAAACAGAGACGGATAGGGAAACAGAGGCAGAAGGGAAACAGATACAGATAGGGAAACAGACAGGTTAGCACACAAATTAGGCATACAAAGGCATATTTGCATACTGGCATATTGGCGGCATATTGGAATACAAAAATCTCTATCCTTGTTAGTACACAAATCAGGCATACAAGAGCAGATCTGTCTACCGCCTACCGCCTCCTTCTGTCTACAGATAGGGAAACAGATAGGGAAACAGAAAAGGATAGGGAATAAAGGTCCTAGAGAAAGGTCCTAGAGAAAGGCCCTTAAACAGACCGGCCCTTCATCTCTTTCCTTGGCCCAGAGAAGAAATACTCTGAATGGAGGCACAGCTTCGCCTTCCTGCCATTGACTCGTATCCGCTACTGAATCATACCGAACCAGCATACGAAGGTGGTGTATGCCGTTAGGCGCTTTAGCTTTCCCGTCACCCGTTCCTTAGCTCCAGAACCGCTCGTCGATGTGTTCACCACCGTATACTTAGTTCTTGCCGGGTAGTGCTTGCCCACACTTGGGAACGAGAGGATAAGACCGCGAACACATAGGCAAGTAAGAAGGCAAGCCCCAACAACGCCTAAAGAGGACGGGTGAGACCACACGGGAAATTGAATTGAAAAGTTATAGGCAACATATTTCATAATCGTATTAAGCATTTACCTATAAGTGTAAAGTTATTAATATAATAATATATTAACCAACTATTTCCTTCTGTTAGTAGTGACCCACAATTATATCTTCCTTCCATTACTGATGCCTAACTCAATTCGTTCATTCCATCCTTCCTATGTTATACCCTCCCTACGGCTATATACTCCCTTCCCCACGACTAACAACTCCCTACATTCTTGGATGACCTTTATGGATCAACACACCTTCGAAGTTGATTCTCCACCAATGTTGATTCCCCGCTACCACGTTAAGGCCTTCGTTACAATTACCACGTTAAGGCAAGGCTCACGTTACAATTTCCAATATATATATATATATAATTGCCATCTCCGTGCCGCCGTTAGTTACGGAGAAGGAGCAACGGAGAAGTAACTATTATAACACTATGGAGGTATCTAAAAGTATAGGCCCAGAACCTCAGGGAGGAAGCCCCTATCTATCAGAGGAGGACCTGTATAGTCTTTTGGACCACCCGTAGGACCTGGAGCAGTAGGACGACCTGTTGCAGTAGCAGTTGGAACAGGATAAAGGCCAGTTGGATCTGTAGAGGAAGTTGGATCGACCTGTTGGAGGAGGCTTACCCACCAGGGACTACACGAATCATATTGTGTTACTTACGTTGATATACAGTTCGAGGAGCAGAGTCCAATTTTTTATGTGTAGGAGTAAGTAGTTGGAGGATGATTAGGATTCTGACAAACTGCCTGGATTTATTTGATTGATTGCCAGTCTTATGTATAAGAGGGGTGGTCCGGTACCACGGACGGAGGGACAACTGATAGAACCTCGACGGATGGAGCCAACAGAGAGCACCAGTCATGGCAGTCAACAGTCTTTGACAGAAGGGCCATTGCCAGCCAATTGCCTCATTACCAGCCGGGTCATTGCCAGACAGTCATTGAAGGGCATTGCCAGCCAAGTCTTACCAGGAAGTCCTAGTCATTGCCAACAGAGAGAGCCGATCATTCCCAATCTCATTGCCAGTGCTCATTGCCAGGGAATATTCTCAGAATGAATAAATTGCTGTAACCTTGTAGGACGGGAAGGAAGGAGTATCGAACCTATCAACAGATGATGCCATTCATGAAACAGATGCCTATCACCTTTAGCCTTGGACTTCACCTTTTGCCTTCATCAAGAGAATCAACAAGGGCAACAGAAAGGAGGATTGAATTAGCCTTTTGCCTTTCAACAGATGACAGGTACAAAAGTGAAACAGATGCCACCTTTTGCCAAAAGCCAAGAGCATATAACCCTTAGCCTTACCTTCAGACAAGTCCTACAAGCCTCACCTAACACTAGGACGGAATAACCAGGAGCCTTTTGCCAGATGCCTTGAATCTTGGAACCTTTAGACAGAAGCCTTTACCCTTTTCCCTTTTGCCAGAAGCCAGAAATAACCTTTTATAAGAGCAAGACGAAAACAAAAAGTAATAAAGGTCCGGAGGGCTTGCGCTTCTGAGGGCAAGGGAGGCCTGTTTGTTTCTAAAAAGAAGAAAGTTCCCACCACCAACAAGCAACATCTGACGAATCCACATACACCACACACAGCAAGGGACAGCACAGGTAAGGGGACACCCGCATAGCCAACATAGCCCCGCTGAATAAGCATAGTAACTCCCACCCTACCAGCCAGAACCGAATGAGCATACCAGCCGCCAAGCATAGCTACTGACCCCCCCTCCCCCCTAACTACAGCCCCCCTATGAGGGCCGGGTAACGCCTATGAGGGATTTGTAAAATAGAAAAAGGTGAACCAACTCTCGAGAGTACTTATTGGCTCGACCTACATTTACGCAGTGAGAAAACTATTACGCGGTGATAAAGCAATCAACTTTAGGCCAGGTTCATTGATAGCCGGTTCATTTATATTGGATTCTCTTGATTAGCACCCACTTGATCGGTACTCATGGTAGGATGGTTTTTATTGGCACTTCATGGTAGGATGAGAGGATGGTTTCCCCATAACTCTTTTCTTTTTTCTTGAAAAGCCGAAGCATATGATGGACGAGTCACAGGGTAACGAGTCAAGGGTGGACTGTAAGTGGCGATAGAATGCGTTAGAAGGTAAATTAGTTTTAGACATTCGCTTAAGCTCCTTTGCTCAACCTCTTTACTTAAGTTCCTTCGTACCCAAAGTTGGAATGTGAAGTCTTGATGGCGTATAACCACTTTTCACGTGAGCCTACTTTATCCTTCAAGCGGTAAGCATCCTCAATTCTTCAAGAAGTGAGCATCTTTCTTATTACTTTATTATTGATTGAGTATCTCTTTCTTATAGTGCCCCCTAAGCCTGCTTTATATTGCTTTGCGAAAAGCGGGGTAATCAAATGAGTGGAGACCAAAGCAACATATATATATATATCTTTTTTTGCTTATTGGGCCAAGTGAGAGTCACAGGTTCCAAAGAGCAATTCCTCCCGTCACAGGTTCTAGAGAGCAGAGTCATTCCTCCTTCCTTATAGAAAGAAACTATTCCTGCTTATAAACCATTCATTTAGTTGCTTTCGTATAAGCTTCTTTTGAATAAGATTAAGATTGGTTTTCATTCAAGTGAGTTAGTGAGCATCCTCAATCCTCCTTCAAGTGAGCATCTCCCATTCTTTCTTTGAGCAAGTGAGTATCTTATATTTATGAAAAGAATATTTGCTTCCTTGCCCTCAGAAGCGCAAGCCCCTCCGGGACCTTTCGTGGTAAATCACTTTCAGATTTGAGATGATTCGTTACTAACGATATAATCCACTTTATATAATGCTCATAAGTAATATGCAAAAGGTGATAAGGCGTAGCTGCTGGTAATTCTTTATATATGTAATTACGCTATTTCAGAATTGATCAAATACGGGTGGAAAATAGAAAGGGTGGGTTGGTAGCAGGCATGAAATGAAAGGCGGGTAGGGTGTTTGGAAACACTTAAATAAAGGTAAGATTGTGTCATCTCATCCCGGGTCTATAGCAGTACCTCCTCAAAAACATTCCTCTCCTCTCCTCTCCTCTCCTCTCCTCTCCTCTCCTCTCCTCTCCTTATCAGTCGAGCCCCCTAAAGGGTCCTTATCAGTCGAGCCCCCTAAAGGGTCCTTATCAGTCGAGCCCCCTAAAGGGTCCTTATCAGTCGAGCACCTAAAGGTCCTTATCAGTCGAGCAATTTCATTCCTGAAGTAAGTAGTCTAGGGCTAATAGGTCTAGGTCTTCAGGTGGGTTTGAACAGCAAGGTAGGGGGTTCATAGCGTGTCTCCCCTGATCTGCCTGGCTAAAGCAATAGGTGATCAGTAGGGTAAGGTGGATTGGTAGCCTACACTATAATGAAAGGTTCGGTAGGTGAAATATGAATAGCGATAGTCCGCGCCACGATTCTTGGCTGAATCAATGGGTTGGTAAGGGCGCACTCAATTAACAAAGGTTGGATTAAGCAGTCAATCTGGTAAACAGATAACATGCACGTAAGTAAAGGTAAGATAGGCTTCTAAAAAGTAAATACAACTGGTCGTGTAAGTGCTTAAGCAAGCCGGTAAGATCTCTAAGTTCAGGTTTAGTCAGAAAGTAGTCTGTCCGCACTCCACCTTACTTATTTCCACATGTGGGTTCAGCGAGAATCCCAGCTGCCTAGCCATTTTTCCATCCACATAAATAGGGGTATGGTACCCATGACCCACCCAATGTGTAATTCGAAGCGACACTACTTTCACATTTTTTGAGTTGGAACCATATACCTATTGGGGGGATTGGGGTGGGGAGATTCCAAGCAAGGCAGCTGGCAGGGATTTTCGCTGTTCGAACGTGTTGAGAGGAAGGAGGGAGACCTGGGAAAGCGCATACAGAACCTGACACTTTGAGTGGGTTCAGGGACGCAGTCTTTACTCACCTTCTTCTTGATCTTACTTCTAACGAAGCCTTTTCATTGAGTAGTAAGTCTAGAGTTCTTCCGGGATTCGGGATACAAGGGAAAGATGGAAAGCTCATGGATAGGATCGAGAAACCCCTTCCGTTTTCATGGATCAACCTCCTCTCAAATGCCTTTTTAGTTTGATTTTGAACCTCACCTTGGAGCTATTATTTAGATACGTTATATCGGGATACAAGTTAGATATTTATATATGTAATTACGCCGCGGCATCACATCAAATGGGTTTTTCAAGTAGGTTCAAACGTCCTCTTTATTCCCCTCAAAGAGCTCTGGAAGGTTAGTGATTACCTTCTAGCTCAGCAATTACGATCTATCTCTAGTTACCGAAATTAGACGAGTCAATAGAGAAATACGTACTTTCTATTAAGCTCCCAGCCGCAACAACGACAAACCACACGCGCCTACGCCCGTCGAAACAACCATCGGATCGGAGCACATCGGATCGAAGCACATGCACGCACCCCTACGGAGCACATCGGATCAGAGCAGCCTAACAAACCCAACCGGCATTTATACCAGCCATCCCAGTTGGCGTTAACCCATTAAAGAACACTTCGCTGTATGGCCCGTTTATCCCACTCAATGATACATGGGTCATCAATCTCTCGCCAAGGGTGAGCAAGCGAACTCTCGACAAGGGGGCCTCGGGTAGGGCAGGAAACTAGACTGAACTTCGCTGAAAGGAGACTGATAAGCCAGCCATTGATTTCAGCGAAAGAACAATTGTTGGTTTAACCAACGAACTACGTGGGCATAATTAAACACATATGAGAATGGTACGCTTTCGCTCATCGGATGAGCTTCAGCGCTCCGGGACAGGCTTTCGAGAAAGCTAATAATACCTGGATCAACCTTTGATTGATCGAAAGCCTTGCCCCTCCGAATTATCTGATGTCTACAGTTCGGCTCGATGGATTCCCTCGTTAGCCGGCACTTTCCTTCATAGCCGAGCCGATCATGCTGGGGTGAAGCGATGGGCTTGACCGACCATCTTTGATCCGTTAGGCCCCTCCCATAGTGATTCCACAAGAATTCCTATGACCAAGGGAATAGTAAATGAAATGAAGGCGGGGAGGACGGATTCACCGAGGGCTAGGCACCATGGTAGGCGTGGTTGGCCTTCCATAGTTGGGGTGAAAATCATTTACTTATCAATCACATGAGGTATTCTGTTAACGCTTGTAAGCTTATCGCTATACCCTTCAATTTACAAGGTTCACCGTAACAATTGGAAGAATAATTACACCCCCCCAATTTACAAGTTTCACCGTAACAATTAATAATTACACCCCCCAATTTACAAGCTTCACCGTAACAATTGGAAGAATAATTACACCCCCCCCCTTATTGGTTTGAATAGCATCTTTCATTTTACTTATTGGGTGGGGGCTATGGTCGAGTCACGAACGTACCTCTACCCTCAAAACCTGACAAACGCACCTAAAAACCTGACAAACGCACCTAAAAACCTGACAAACGAGGGACGATATTGGCTTTCTCCTTACCAATGCTAATGAGATCTGGTTCGAACCCAGGGGTCCCTGTGCGCATAGATATGCATAATTCAATGGTATTCATTTCGAACCGGCTTCTCTCGGCTATGACAGGTGGTGACCAGCGGGTATGTCTCCCTTGTATTGGCTAGCGGCAGCTCACACACTATTGCTCTTCTTATTCTCGTATATTGGCTAGCGGCAGCTCACACACTACTATTTTCCGGGCCTCACCCCAAACGATGGCTGTTCCCGTGTCCGGTAAGTGAAAGTGAAAGATTGGTATTTTGATCTGTAGGCCCTGCTCTGCCAATGTGTGTTGTACCCTGCTCTGCCGATGTGGGAAATAACTAACTAACTAACTGGTGCTACTCCCCATGGCTTACTGTCCTTGGGTCACGGAGAACACGACTGCTTAACTGGGAAGTCAAACAGGTCACGTCAAACTGGGCATGGGGTATTGTCAACGGGTCACAGCGTCTAGTTTACCGATACAGGTTCGATGAATATAGTTTCTATCTTCTTTTCTGAGTGAGAAGGTTCTTCTATCACTGACCGTATCTATCCCATCCCGGTAGCTAACACCTGATTAGCCAATTTGATTAGTCCAATTCGATTAGAGTGGAATATCGCAGTCGATTAGTTCAGTTGAAATAGCGTATTCTGAGTAACCAAGCTCAGTCTATTAGCCAAGCCAATTGGGTCGTGTATTAGGGGTATCAAAGCGGACCAAGCGGAGTCTAGTATAGTTTCAAAGTAGAGAGTATCCTGTCCTATATCTATGAAAGTAATGGAGTACCAGCATATAGTAGCAGCATCGACTCTTGGGATCAAGTACCAGCATCAACTGCGTAGCCTCTTGGCATTGAGTGTATTATAATTAACACGAGTAATGGAGTACCGGCATCAAGTGAATCACAACCAGCAGTCATAATCGAGTCAATAACTACCTATCTGGATCGGCAGCATCGCCTGCCTCTTGGCATTTACACAACTACGTACAGGTAGCAATGGCTCGATCAGCATTTAGTTGCTTCCCGTCCATTTCTATAAGGGTGGACGTCACTAACATACCCCTACCCGAAGTTGACTGATCCAAACTCCCAATCTCTGGTACGGGGGGGCCACCAAATAATTCCACGACCTGAAAGATTATCAAATAAATAAGTCAAAGGTATAAGGTAAGCATAAAGAGAAAATCTATAAAGCGGCGGGGAGGTAAATTGAAGTTGAAGCAAGCCATAAGCCCGTTTCTTCAACCATTCATTGTTTCTTTTCCTAGCCTGTGTCAGGGCCAGCCGGGTTTGTTTATTGTTCCAACCCGTTTCTTCTTTCAACAATCCAGCCAGTAACGAACGAAGCGAGTAACTGTACTAATTCACCAATGGTATATTATATATGTAATAATCCAACAAATATCTCAGCAACTTATATGCTTTTCCTCTCCTTATCAGTCGAGCCCCCTGTCGGGTCCTTGCACTAGGACCTTTCATGAGAATATTTGGATTGAAAGCGAACCTAACTCTTCATTATTCCAGCCAGCAAGCAGCCCCTTCTCCCAGCCCATATATGACTAGCGATTGGCTGTATGGCTATGACAACAGGCTATGACCGCCACCTTATGGCTATAGCACTGACTAGACCTTATTCTTGCAACTATTCTTATAGCAATGAGACTTAGCTATGACCGGCATCAACTCTTGGCTCTCCTATCAGCATCCTGTCAATGTCCCTCCCTATCTGTGGATTACCCTGTGAGTGGCTATACGTGGTAGCTCATTATAGATTAGCCCTAGATGGGGGAATGAAATAGATTCAAGTTGAAAGAAAGCTAAATATAAAAAGAAACACTGACACCGGGCATTGTCTATCTGGACTGGGCTTGTTGCTGTCGAAAACACGACACGGTGTTTCCGCCAATTGAGTCAATTCCGGAATTCACTCTCCCTCTTCTGGGCGGTCAAGCAAGTCGCCAGCCATTAATGCATCTCTTCTTCGAGCCACCATTATCCTGAAAAGATTGACAGAATCTATTTTGCGAGTTAGTCATTACGGGTAGCTCGTACAATTACAAAGGATCAGACTAATGGACATCTAAAATACTTTCGTTCTCCGTGGCTACATAGTCTCTTTTTATCCTTCAAAAACCTCTCTATGGGTGCCCCATCACCTTACAAGCATCCGTCAATATTCACGAATTATGTCACTATGGGCTGGGCTCACGCCTTTAGTCTATTAGTGCTTATAGAATAGAACCTTCCGAGAAAAGGAGACAGTGACTAAGCTGGATAAGTTTACCCAGTTACTCTTCTCCTGGTACGGTAGCTTGAGCTTTTTCCGGGTGAAGGTTGTTACAGCAGGGCAAGTCATGTATAATGGGAGCAAGCCAACAAATGGCCCTACTATATAGAACTTGGCGGGGCAGATTGATCCGGATCCGGAACTAGAGAAAAGATTGGACAGCAAGCCTACTAATCAAGCCCGCCAGGAGGAGGTCATAGCGCATTATTTCCTACGTACGGTGTCAACCCGCCAAACCAGTAATAGCGCATTCTATTTCTCTGCAATATCGAAGCGGTATCAAAGCTGTATCGGAGCAAGAACTTATGGGCACGACCCAGCCGGCGGGGGGAAAGCAGATTGAGGAGGGCACTAACGAATGGACGAATCAGCCAGGTAGACTCATATTGTAGGTGGTGGCACCCTTCCGGTTGCACTAAATAGAATGAGGAAGCTGATCGATGGGCTCTATCCTTCCTTCCTATAGTGGGATTAGGAACAAAGATCAGCGCAAAGTGGAGCTGCTGGATCAGAACATAACTAGGTCAGAGCAGAGCGTTGGATCCGGATACAGAGATGAAACAGATTGAATGGAGAAGGCTAGGTTGGAACAGAACACGGAGCGAATAGAGCTAGCTGGATCAGAACTCAACGTTGCGAATGCCCAATCCTTTCTCAAGTGGTTGGATCGGCGGGGCATTACATCGAATATGAAGATATTGATCCAAGAACAATAAACAAAATGTCAGGTCTCGCTCCAGTGGGGGGCCGGGGGAAGACTGAATAAGGTTGGGATGGGATCTCCTTTATTTAGAAATCTCCACTAGTCCTCCATTGGTGTTAGCTAATTCAATCCATCCAATCATGATGGGGCCTCAAATCCCCTTTCTTCGACCACTACCACTATAGAAAGGTAGGACGCCTATATAAACAATGGGGCATTATGTGTGTGAGTTGGGCTTATGGTTATCATAAACTAGAGAAGAGGAGGGGGCTTCATTTATTATATTGCTTACTATCTCTATCCCCCTGTTCCTTGGCTCATGAGGAGATATATATGGATAGGCTGACTTCCCTGAGTTCATCGGGTGTATAGGGTTGGGGTTCAATAAACATAAGCAGGAGACAAAACATGAGCAGGAAACATAGTATAAGCGGGACAGAAAGCATGAGCAGGCGGGTCCTCCCATAGCTCAAATAGATACCGTAAATCCAATAGTAGATGCCGTAGCCCCAATAGTGATTCAAGCCCATGTGATAAAGAAGTAGACCTCCCATGTGATAAGCAAGCATAGTGAGCGAGGTCCCTACTCTATAATGGCGGGCCCTACCGCTACTATAGTTGGGCAGTGAGCCAGTGATGAAACCAAATTATACGCTGAACCAATGATGTAACATCCGCCTGGTAACTAACTCATTTTTTTGATGACCTGCCAACAGCCCATCCCACGCGATTAAGCATAGTAATTCCCCAATAAGTACTGTTATTAATGAACTACCTTACTCCTTTCTAGTCGGGTAAGGCGAGGCGAATATTAAGAGTTTCAATAGTTTCTGAAGGAGCATCACCAGCTAACTAATGAGTAGAACCCACGCTCTATACTATAGTTGCCCGCGGGTAGGCAGATTACTCACGTTAATATGGAACCAGATTTTGTTGATAGGTAGGCGACATGCGGACTCATCACCAACCCCCTTCCCCGCTAAGCTTGGGAGGGAATAGGATAGTGACAACCTGAGTGATGGCCCTATTGAACCCGACTATAGTTGGCGAATGCGAGCTCTTATAGACGTAATAGTGAATGAACCAGTAACTAATCCTTTTGATGACCTGCCCCTCCCAATCTGTTTATTTATGATCTCATCCCACGAAAGAGTAATAAGGATATCCCGCCCATTAAATAAAGAGGTCCCACTCCTACTAGATATAGGCCAATTCTATATTTCCGCTTGTGATGAATCGAGTCAAGGAATGAGGAATCTGAGGAGAGTTAACCTGCTAAGGAGAAATCAGGATCCCGTTCATCAAGGAATGAATACAAGGCAGGGAACACAGTAAGAAATCCCCTCCACCTGCCGGCCCACCCGCCTTTTGTTACATTAGTATTAATATCCATTCAAAAGCTTCGATAGGTAAAAAGCTTCGATAGGAGTTACCTCCCGCCCAATTCATAACCTTCCCTTCCTTCGAGGGCCGGGGGATCACTTCTTTCCTGCCTGCTTCTCCATCTCTTACTGGCGGGCGGGGCTTCTCTATTTTCGAATACAGGAGGGGCTGAAGCATAAATTCGTGTGCGGGATGACAAATTCTTTGATTTGATTTAGGTGGTGACGCTTGCCCAATGCACTATTGAACCGAAGAAAGGAAGGGGAAGGCGGGATTATTCAATTCATTCTTTCACTACCAACACACCGAATGCCAAGAAGGAAGCGGCACACTTACTTTCACGACTGATAAGCAAGCCAGAAGGAATGGATAAGCCAGAAGGGATGGATGAGCAAGCGGTAGGCCGGCGCTTCTCCTTCAAGTGCTAGTGTGAATGGAACGTGTGAATGAATCGAACCGACTTCTCGTCTATAATGATGAAATGAATCGTCAGCGAATCGAACCGCAAGGATATGTTTGCGAGTAGTCGCAATGAATTGAGTGTGACTTCTCTCTCTGATTCCGTGTTTATTGGTTAATGCGCTGGCTCGCCCCGAATTGACTTGCTGTGCCCCACCCCGCTGGCTTTCTATTCGTCCTAGTGTTCCGTTCCCGGCTTGCTTCCTCGCCTTGCTGGTGAGGGGCGAACTGGAAAGGAGAGTAGATGGGAAAGCTTATCAGATAACCTCAGTCGGGTTTCGGTTTGCCTCCTATCCTCCTAGAGAACCTTTCGGGAAGGCTTGTCTCCTACTATAGAATTGACTCCAGGGAGGGGGGCTCTTTTTCTTTTTCATTCTGGCCGAAGCGGTGTTCTTCAACAAAGGTCAGCACATGCAAGCAAGCTTTATTATATATGAGATACAAGTGGTGAAGACTATAATTGGGAGATCAAACGGGAACATGCTGGCTTGTCTCGTCGGGCCGATTCCCCGTAACAACTGGCATTTAACCCAGTCTATAGTGAGCTACTAGCTGCTTTCTCTCCCATCTGCTTCCAAGCAGAAATGTTGGGAAATTCACCACTCTAATCTTAGGAAGGTCCGGAGGGTCTTGCGCTTCCGAGTGCAAGGACCGGTAGGGGCTCGACTGTTAAGGACCCTTTAGGGGGCTCGACTGATAAGGACCTTTAGGTGCTCGACCATAAGCCCCCCACCCAATAAGTAAATTGAATGCGCAAGCAGGCTCGACTGTTTTGGTTACTTATTTGAGGGGCAATAAGTAAACCCTAACCTTTAGGTGCTCGACCACCGCCTTTTAGTTACTTATTTGAGAGGGGCACCCAATAAGTAAATTGAAGAGGAGAGGAAATCTCATAGTCCTACTCGTTTTGCTTCGCTTTGATTTGGACTAATCCCCTTGTGCCAGCGACTCATCCACTTCATTATTGATCAGATTTATCAATTGACTAATCGAGGGACTAAACCCTCCCCTAAGCCCAAGGACTGCTTATCACTATGGGTAAACGAACTATTCGCTCCTAATCACCGGCACTAATACGCTTCTAACCGCCCCTCAAATGGATAGGCTGAGCCGCCATCGCCCCTACTCCTTTATAGGGGTCACTCACTATTCATATGGTGAGGGAGAGGAATTAGACCCCACTGCAAGAAATAGACCTACTTGCCCTTTCATTTCATGCATGCATGCTACCTATCCACCTGAATAAACTAGACCTTTATCCCTAGACCACTTCCTGAATTAATGGCTTGGTGGGGGGTATGGCAGGTACTTAGTAGAACCTTTCATATCTTGATATGCCGCCTACTTGATGAATGGAAGTTGAGTAGGTGGGGGTGGAACAGGAACAACCAGTAGCAGTCGGATCGTCACGTCATAACTTCACTTTTGATTCATGCCAGACTTCTTTTCTCTATTACCTATTGGCTTGAGGAACACAGTGGTCTTACCTTTCTGAAGCCTACTTGATGATGGATGGATGACTGACTGACTGCCAGTTGGACCTACAGACAGCAAGCACCAGTTGTTTCATTGCAGGAAGGAAAATGGCGGCATAGGAACCACCAGTCCTTGGATCGTCGGAACTGCCTTCTTTTCTTGTTGAGGAACTACAAACAACCAAACTCTGGATACCCAGATATTGGAAGGAAGGGCTTCCAAACCGACTACCCTACCTTTGTTTATTGAGTGCTCCCCAACCAATTCATTCCACCAAGAAGATCAGTACAGTACGGCATGCTATTCACCCTTGACCTTACCCTAACTTCAGTGCATGCTACCTGTTTCACCAGAACTTGACTGACTGCCTGCTCTTAACAACCCATTGATTCAGCCAGGAATATAGGGTAGCCACTCAGTATATTTACCCTTCCCTTATAAGGACCGGATCACCTTACCCTTACTTGATTACTGCCTTCACCCTAGGAGGAGATGGAGTGCAAACCCATTACCCTTCTCTTATCAGCACCGGGATGGATGGATCAACCTTACCCTTACCTTGATTACTGCCCCACTGTACACACTTCCACTGGAGAGACTCTTGAAACCTCACACGCCTTAGATTAGCCAGACAGCTCACACTGCAATGCATGATTCTCCTGGGTACCACTATTCTCTTTTCGGGCCGGGATGAACCCCCAGATACTTGTTATGCATTATGACAGCATTGCTAGGATATGCCCAGACAGCCAGCATTGTCAGGATATGCTTGAATTTTAGTGCCTTTACTTTTATATTTACCATTTACCCACCTAGAGATAGATACTTGCCTGCCTTACTTATACTTACTGCAGATGGATGGAGGAAGTTCACATGGCATAGAGGGATAAAGCATTGGTGCACGGGCGTTCGGATAGATAGATACAGCATTCACCTGCGTTCGATTACACTTACTTAATTAAGACCTGAGGAGCCACTGCTTAGAACTTATAAGCACCGGATGGGATGATACGCGAATGTCATGGAACGAATGTCATGTGATACGGCTGGACGTATGCTGATACGGCTGGAATGGAACGGCTGGACAGCTTATATGGATGTCATGTTGATACAGATGGTCAGGTCGGGCTGAACAGGTCGGTACGGGATAGGACGTTCCCTTTTATACAACTGAAATGATGATACGGGTGGAATGACGATATGGATGAAATGATGGTACGGCGGGACGGATGCTACGAATGGTCTGTTTTTACGTATGATCTGTGTCTACAGATGTACTGATTATACATATAAAATATTGATACGGATGGACAATATGTATGGCTGGAGGGATTCTTTTATATGGATGGACTCTATTATATGAATGGACTATATTATATGGCTGTTCTTTTTCTACGGATGGAATGATTATATGATAGAATGGTACGTATCATGGTAGGGATGCTCTGGTACGGATATCGTGGTACGGATTTCGGGCGGGACTGTTTATATGTATGGCTGGACGAATTCTTTTCTACGGCTAGAATACTTTTATACGGATGTCACAGTTTGATGGATGGACGGATGCTACAAATGTCATGGTGATACGTTTGGACTTATTATACGGCTTTCATGGTTATACATATGTAACTTTGAGACGGTTGGAACGGTTGATACGGCTGATTCTTTTATACACGGATGTAATGGTTAGGCTGGACGAATGATATGGCTGGACTTTTGATACGGAAGTCATGTCTCTGCGGCTGGATTTTTGACGGGTGAAACGTTGATACGGCTTTCAGTTTATACGGATTCATGGTCGGACTGGCCTGTTCAATACGGGATGATACGCACGGGATGGAAGCCTCGGGATGGAAGCCTATTTATTACGGTTTTCTCTGTATATTATGAAAGTTGAATCCAGACAGGACGGGAGCCTATTACAGTTTGATCCGGGGGAGAATGATTGTATATAAGAGTATGATCCGACTATACACATATTCCTAAGCACATATTCCATTAAGTTACGGCTAGTACAGGCATTTACGTCTAACGATATGGGAGTTATCTCTTCCTTCAATCTTAACACCAACATCTGCGACGGATGACCTTCAACCATTAATATATGTTAATGAATGAAAACCTATACGATACCATGAACAGCATCGGGGTTTGCAAGGGTTCACTCTAATCTCTCAGGCTCGCGCAATGAGCCCCCCCCCTCCCCTCGACGAGTTGTTCCTTTGCCCATATTCAAGGCCTGCCTGAACGGGTAACTGCTCTTAACGTCCTGCTTAAGGGAGTCGAGCGGGGGTACGAGTGTTTAGCGCAATGAACCTTTCCTATACTAATTATTCTCTTTGCACCAAGGACGAGGGATAATAAGGGTAAACCTCCGGAAGGAATGAACAACTACAGGCGAGCGTACATAAAGAGGGAGCTTAGACCATAGTTGTTAATGGAAGGAGGGCTTCCCCTTCCTTAAGATCCCCTTGCCTATATAGGAGGGAGGGCTTTACCTGAAGATCCCGTAATCCGAGGCCATTGAGTACCTCAACCCCTGTATTCTGGAAAGTGTTTTTAAGGAAGGTGAAGTATGATAACACTAGGCCCTCAGAGGTTACATTCCTACTAATGGGCTCGGCCCGGGGAGGTACTAATGTCTTTTTCTAAATCAAAAGCTAAGAAGGCATAATCTCCTCATGGCTCGGCCTCCGGAGGACACTCATTTCAAGTCCAAATTCACATAATATAAGAAAAGTGGTACGTGTGATCATATTATATAAGTAATAACAGTGCCTAAGTGGAGATTCCTCCCTCCTATTGGTTTGATAAAGTTGGGTTATTTGGGGTAAGTAAGTGTTAACATCGACCAGTCCCAGCCAGCTTCATACCAGTTTCAGAGCCCAGCTTGATGCCCCAGACCAGTACCACCGCTTAAGGACCAGGGGCATATTCAAGAGTCCCAGCGACCGGTACCAGCAGCCGCTTATGAAGTCCCAGCGAGATTTCCAGCGACCATTACGAGTAGCCACTTTATTCCCCCAGCAACAATCAATAGTTCCAGCGACCGTAACGATAAGCCGCTTCCATTCCGAGGAGCCGCTTAAGTACCAGCGATATGGTCTGTATTAGGTAAAGTAGTACGTTATCTCTAGTTCCTAAAGTAGGTACTGTAGCAACTAACTAGCAGTATCTCCAGGTCCAAGCTCAAAGTATGTGTAATCTAAAAAGAAGCTATTTCTAGGTCCCACAGGAAAGTAGAGTTCCGAAGGAAAGTAGAATTCCGAAGCAAGGTCCCAAAGCGAAATAGAGTTATGTTAGTGACTCTGGAGGTCCCACTGCTTATCTATAGGTCTCAAAAGGTATGGACAGGCTGGAAGTATGGACAGGTTGAGCCCCCGGAGGTCAAAGTAATTAATCCTTTCATATATACACGGGTGTAATCTCATCCTTGGAACGTATCGAACTAATAATCTAATCTCTTCATCCTTGGAGCGTATCGAATCTAATAAGAACAAACTTCGACCGTGGTTGTGGTTTCAAATATGCATGCAGATCGGACTGTTTCGGCCCCCGAAAAATGATAATGGGCTCGGTCCCCGGTACTAATGTCTGTGTCAAAATCAAAGCTAATAAGGCATAAACCCAAACAGGCTCGGCCTCCGGAGGACACTACACTAATGGATAGTCCAAATTCTCATAATTAGAATATTAATAACATACTTCTTTATTTCTTCCTAACGGGGGTGCGTACGTGTTCTCATATTATATATGTGATAACGGTGCCTAAGTGGAGACTCCTCCCTCAAAGTGGTGGCTCCCTTGCCCTCAGAAGCGCAAGCCCTCCGGACCTTTCCTTTCCTGTGGTTCTATTCTAGTTGGGTAGGCCTGTACTGTATCAAAATAGTCTAAAAAATTCATACTTCTACATACCTCTAATCAATTCTAGGTGTCTCATATTCAAGTTCCCAATATGTATATTATTATGGGGAGTAGTAGGGTTTATATAGGTAAGATAGCAGTTCCTGTAGCGACAAACTACCGGTATCTATAGGTCGAACTGATTCGTAATCTATCGATCAAAGTGAAAGTAGAAGTACCACTGCTCCCGTAGCTCGAGTTCCCACTGCTAAATAAGAAGAAATAGGAAATACAGTTAGTAAGGTACCACAATGATTAAGGTACCACAGCTAATAGTAGGTAAAGTAGGTACTAAATAACATAAATGTAGGTACAAGCCGCTAAAAGAGTATGTCAAGGTGTTCCCCCGGAGGTGACTCATGGTGTTCCCTCGTAAGTAATAAAAGAGACTATGTTCAGGTTGGCCCCCGTAACAGTCTGACTTTCATATAGATATATATATGGGTGATATAACAAAAGTAGTAAGTAATGTAGCGCCTAAATATCATATAAAGTAGTGGCTCAAAAGATGTGGTGGGAACTCAGGGTATGTTCTAAGTCTTAATTCAAGTTCTCCTGCCCTGTGATCTTTCGGAGGCCCTTGCTCAATAATCTAAAGTGAGCCCAGACCGTTTCATGCTTCCTAGCGTCAAGTGGATCCCATCCCATAAGCTGGCTAGTGAACCGGGATGTTTCTTTCCTAATGGCAATAGAAGCAAAAGATGGTCATAGATACCAGGCCAAGAAAGATTCGTTATCCAGTGATCCGAGCATGTTGTCAATGGAACCGGCACCGCACGTACCATTCCTTCCCGCTGAGCATCCCTGCCCTGCCTCCTGTCCCCTCGGCAGTCAACCAAAACTCAAAGTAATAAGATACATTCTCAAGCATAAATAATTGTAATATAGGCACCAAGAACTAGGGGATAATAAGTCAAACCTCCGGTAGTGGTAGACGAGGGCGAGCGTACCCCTAAAGGTCATTCGTTCGTTCTTTCCTCAATTCTTATTAGGTAGGACAGGAAAGAAAGCTCCAAGTTCAATAAACCATCGGGAAGGAGTTCAACCCTGCAACACGAAGCAACCCTGCTTAACAGAAAGGAGTTCAACCGGTGTGGGGGCGGGATAGCGGCAAATCATTAGTGTATTAGCTGGCCCTGTGGGATGGAGCCCATCCATTTGAGAGGAGCTGCCTACCGGTATGAGGAGCTCAAAAAAGTCCCATCCTTCACCCACAATGATAGGAATTCAATAAGATTCTCAAATGAGTCAACATATGAATTAGCTGCCTAAACGAAATAGAATTTCTAATCCTCAGCAGCTGTACGGGTGGCATCCAACTAGAGAAAATACTACCCGCCGCCGGATTAGAGTTCGGGTAGAGTGAACGCGATGAATCTCCCCGACAGCAAGTTCATTATCGTTGGGATTACCGTCCTCCCAATGGGTGAAACCAAATAGCTGTAAGTGACTCCCTACTAAAAGAAGTAGGGCAGACTACTCAAAAAGTAGGGCAACCGGTTACCTGGCCAGACGGATTGTAATAGCTCCTCCCGACCAGAAGGATTGGACAAGGGCCCGCTAACAAGAAAAAGGATGGTCGGATGCTCTAATCGGAAGTCAACTACCCTCAACCACTTTTCTATCTTTGCATGGCCAAGCAACCACCGGCTCAATGAGATTACCTCGTGTCTATCTGCTTATAAGTCCCAGGCCCGCTCTTGCCCGCTCAACGAGACCTATCTATCTTCGTATATGTATTCATATATGTGTATATCTCTGGATGGGTTGGTTCGAGCAGGAGAACCCAGAGAATATCCTAATTGCTATGATCTTTCCCCCCGTGTGATAACTACGTAGGGGAAGGGGCGTAGAAAAGGGGACGTATATAACCCGTAACCCTTTCTATAGTGAAGCGAGGGGAAGGCCAATTACCACTATCACTCGACCATATTACCAATTACGCACGCTTACCAATAAATGAGATGGGATAGAAGCTTAGGCATCATCTACTTACATGGTTAGGTAGGTTAATATATAAAAGAAAAAAACCTAATCGCCCTCAAAAGGCACGAAGTGATAAGAAGCATCAAAAGATTATAAAGACTAGCTCTGCTCTGGGCATTACCCTTATAACTCCATCCATAAAGAAAAACCAAAAGGTATGGGTAGTTCCCAACAATTTAAGCTATGGTGTCCAACTGGATGGGGGGCCTCAACCTTCTGGATGTAAGTATCAACCTTCCTTTTGGACCATGTTGGCCCTAACCCCTGATAAGGTTGAAAGCGGGGATACAGCACGCTCAAATGGCCGCCATATAATTTGGCTTATGAGCCATTGGTGGTCCCCAACCTCCCGTCACACACTAAAGATCGAGGCCAAGATCCATGGATAGGCCTACTCCAAACAGTTGTACCACCAGGGTGAGCCTGCCGAACTTTGGTCTTTGTGCACTATGGAGAGGAACACCCATAAACTTAGGAGTTACTAAGGTCTTGGCATGGTATTAGTTGAGTTGTGCACCTTTCCCCCGAAGGGTAAAGCTTCCAATTCCTCTCTGACCCCCAGCCCAGAGTTCCCAGAGAGAAATGCCTATAGGACGAAGGATGGAGGGACTAGAATTTGCTCTTTTGCTTCGATCCGTGTGAGTCTAAATCCTTTGTTATTAGTTCCTGATCTTGAGTTGTGAGTTAGTAGTTGATTGTAAGTTGAATAAGATTGACCCACTGAGCTGATCAAATCATGGGAGTTCGGAGCTTCCTTATTCATGAGCTGAGTTGATATAGATGGGAATAAGAGAGATGGCACATTTATGAATCCAAAAGTGCTTGTTCCGGATCGTTTTGTAACCCCCACGAGATATTTCTAATTGGGGTTATATTCTCTGCAGTTCTATTAAGTAAATATAAGGACCCCTTATATTAAGCCATAACTCATTCTATGGCTAGATTCATCCGGATCATATCTATGCCAAAAATAGGTCAAAATAGTAATTGGACTTAAAGAGATCATTTTGGGGTAATTTGAGGGAGTAACAAAAATAGGGGGCCTTGTGATTTTCCTTCTAGAGTTCGCGAGGGGGCCTTGTTGTTCCCGCTACTCACTCAACCAACAATGAGTTTCTGATATTGAGTTGTTGATACGCTACGCATTGTTGTTAGGAGTTAGTCGTTAGTTGCCTTCCAAATCATGCTTCCAAATCATGGGAGTTTTGGGCTTCATCAATTTCTCTTGGACCCCCAAGATGCTTATGCCAGAATGCGTTTTATGACTCGAATTGGGCACGATATGAACCTGCTTCACACCGCTTTTCTTCCCATCCATTGATCAATCACGTTAGAAGCTTCTTTGAAATACTAGATCTTCTCAATATATGTATATGTATATGTATATGTATCGGAACAACCGAAGTTTGTCGGAAAAGGAATCGATGCTGTTCTGAACCTCTATGATACGTTGTCCATACTTCATATTGGGGTAATATGGGAAATAGAGAAATGCCTCTTTTTTAGATCTTCCAAATCATCTATACCACGGAGCGGGGACCCATAGGACCAGCCAGCAAACACTCACCCTTACTTTGAATACCGGTTGCCACCCGAGCATACGACAAAGAAAGGATTCCCCTGAACTAATGGTGCTCACCCCCAGACGGTATTGTAGGACCAGCCAGAAAAAACCTACCCTTGCCCCTCCTTTTTCTTCTCTGGCGGCTTCGCACCTTACTTTTACCGACTTTTACCTTACCACCCGAGCATACGACCAAGACAGCCCCAGACCTCAGGGGACAAACCCCTTACGTTACGCTAGTGTAGGATGGAGGACCAGACCCTTACGATTGTGGTTGATTGAGGACCAGAACCTTACGATAGTGAGTGTTTGATTGAGGACCAGACCCGAGAGTGTTGGACCAGCCACTTTATTGCTTACTTTTCACTTTCAACCTCGGACCTGCTGTCCCTCCATTACTTATTACATTCACCTTGACCCCTACCTATACACGAATACTCAGCCCAGAAGGAAGCAAGCTAGTACCTGTAGGGTTACCCTTACGTTACTTATTTGGTTGTTGGTCAAATCAGACATCGTGTTTTTTTGTTTACCTTACGTTCCCGGGACACTATGAAAAGACAGACAGATAGGCAGGCATTACCCCAATATGTTGAGTTAGGTTAGCTAGCAACACCTCGGGACAGGGCCGGAGGATGGAGGGAGAGACACTCCTATTTCTCTTGTTCGTCACCCAATGCCTTAGTTACCTACGGAACTTAGGGGCATATACTTAGTGGAGACGTGAATACGACTTAGGGGCAGCTACTCATTGTAGACGTGAATACGCTACTAGGACCAGCTACACCTGAACACCTGCATATTGTTAGTCCACCTATGCCTGATTTACCTACGGAACTTAGGGGCATATACTGAGGTAACTCTATATACGTGTATACAATATGACTTCTTGGACCAACCTTTACAACATATCCACCACGAGAAGAAGAAAGATTTCCATCCCTAGCCGGTCTGGTCTAGACTTTCTGGTACTAACTAGCCTGAAACGATTCCATATCTGGTTTGTCTCCCGTTCCTAGGCTTGATTTCAGTAAACCAATGTGATCATGACATTGTAGGTGCTTGCGATGGGACGGATGCGACTTCCCTCAGTTGGTTTGGGTGGCATAGCCCGTTGCAGAAGTCCCCCCTTTTTTTGATCCATTTCTTTAGTCTTTAGGGAGCCAAAGCTTGACTTTACTAATCAAATAAGGCTCGCGCAGGGGCGCTCACGTTTTTTGGCTGAGCCGTATCTTGCTGGGTGGGACCGAGAGAAAGAAAGGACGGGGGGCAACCATGCATGGTACTTCTCGACCGTGTCTCCGAGGGACAGTTGAACGAGCGACTCATGAATGCTGCCGGGTTGGACGAGCCAATAACTCGAACGCGTTCGGTCTGGTTTTTGAGCAAGAATCACAGCGTTACCTTACCTTCACCATGATACGGACTCCAAGTTCTTATGGCAGAGCACGAGGAGATTTATCATCAATATGATGATGGGAATGGAAACCAGAAGCACGACTGGAGTCTTCGTGGTCCAAGATAATCAAACCATCAGTAAGAGTAACGTAAGCATGAGACTTTTTGGTAGTACCGGTGAACCAGATGGCCGCGGCGATGGAATCTGGGACGGAGGACTCGTAGTATCCCCCTAGATCTGGCAAAAGCGAAAGACCTCCTAACGTAATTCGAATGGGGGCTGACCTGACCGCTGAGCCCACTCTGGCCTCGCAGGGCGGGCCCCTGTGGTTGCGAGCTGGAGCTGCCATAGCTTATGGCTAGAGCAATGGGAGGGCAGAGAGAACAGTAAGGATAACGAGCGCTCCGCCCGCTTGGCATACCTCTTCTGTGCGTCTTTCTCGTGGCGGAAACAGAACAAGAGGGAAAGACCCGGCCGACCAGCCCAGGGCTCGAGGGCGAGCTTTATTTAAGAGAGAATGGGGAGTGAATCGAAAGGCTTCCGTTTTCGTTCTTGGTTTGGTTCGGGCCCCTCTCGATCTTATTCATAGTTGAGAAGGGGGAAGGAGTCTAAATCAATGGACATTAATGAACCATCATTGATGGACGTTGCACATGACACGATCAATTCGACTCAAGGTCCGGCGCTAATAGAAGTTGCTTACTCTCCTAGTAGCGAAGGAAAAGGGCAGGGCCTGAATTCAGACCAGACCAGACTCTTCTTTGTTTGAGCTGCTCCCACGCACGCAGACCGGAAGATCTCAGTTGTCCTGGACTGGACAAGTACGTAGAGATCTTCGTGGGACCGAGGAGGGAGTCTCAATCGATCTTTTCTAGGATTCCTTATCACGCCACGCACAGAGATCTTTCCATTGATAGATAAGAGGGCTCCCCCCTTGAACAGACTCTTAAAGGTTAGGTTACTACCTGCCTCTACGGAAGAGGTGTACTTTGTACCGCCCGGAGGTCATATAGATCGAAACCCGGAGCAATAAGAACGAAAGCCCTACCCACAGCAACAACTATTGGCGCTTCAAAAGGCTTAGATTCTAAGGGCGCTACTGAAAGCCTTTTTATTGTTTGTGCGCCCCTTACCGTTCTCGCTCAGTGTTTGCAACGGCTGGGGAGGCAGTCGTAGAAGTGAAGCCTATCGCCACGCCGACCATCAAATACGAGATTGGGCCCCTTCTCAAAGATTTGATGGAATGGCCCAGCCCACCCAAGAGCGCTTATGTCATATGGGAACTCATGGCTGGAAACAATCCTTATGGTTTTGATATCCGGTAGGAATAATAAGAATCAAAGTCCAGCTTGGTTGGTGAGCCTAGTGATAGGAGACTATCTAGCTTGGTTCGGAGAGCAGGGTTCAAGATTTTTTTGTTGCTAAATGTTACGGCCTAAATGCTGAACTATTGACCCTACTTGTTCGGATGGGTGTTCACCCCAAAGTGTTCCCGGACCGCATGCATACATCCGTAAGTAACTTAGTGCAACATGGCAAATTTCATTGAGAGGAATCAGCAAAGAAAAGAAAAACGGGTCAACATCTTAATGTGTATTTGAGAGCCCAATAAGTCAATTGAACCTTTAGGGTGCGTAAGCACGCTCGACTAGTAAGGATGCGTAAGCAGGCTCGACCATAAGGTCCGTCAGGGGCTCGACCATAAGGTCCGGAGGCGCTCGACCATAGCCCCCCCACCCAATAAGTAAATTGAATGCTTCAGCAGGCTCGACTGTTAAGGATGCGTAAGCAGGCTCGACTGATAAGGACCTTTAGGTGCTCGACCAAAAGGGAGAGGCCGCCATCACCCTTTAGGGGGCTCGACTGATAAGGATGCGTAAGCAGGCTCGACT
>Ga0115851_100089_pt1 | contig 26990 bp, 28 predicted proteins | sample InSIn2gowninarea_FD_83865 | JGI IMG/M metagenome (GOLD analysis project Ga0115851, IMG submission 83865)
TGGAGGGTGTGGTTGTGAAATGAATGGAAGAGAAAGGGAATAGGCCTTTAGATGAGGATGTTGTAGTATCTCATTACCATCCCCTATACGCGTGTTGGAACAGTTGTACGCACTTGCTATGCAATATCACAATCAATCCACCGATGAACGCCCCTTGTTCAAGTCATTTGCCCTCCTATCTTTTCCTTGTGTCATCAAGGCCACCACTCCATGCGCTTGTAGCTATCGAGCATTGCTCGCACGCCATCCGTCGTAAGTTTTTCTCGCTCGTACTTGAATCCTGTGGTCTTCTCAAACGAGCTTCCATCAAGACTGAGGTCTGCGTCTTTGAGCAATTCTTTCTCCACAAACGGTGACAGCGGTCCTGGTCGCGTTATGCCATTCTTCTCCAGCATATCTGCCCAAGGACCTAGAATATCTTCATTCAAATCGTCGACGACGGATTCGAGATTTAGTCTTGCAAATTGAGATATTAACGTGCCGTGGAAACCAGTTTTGATGTTGAAGACTTCAGCCACGATTCTGGCCAAGACACCTTGACTCGTATCGCCATGATCGACGACGTTGAAGATTGGCACTCCCGAGAGAGATCCGCCTTCACCCTTACCCGAGAAGGTCGAACGCCGGCTAAGACTGGGAGACGAGGGTGCGACGTTGCTGTTGTGACTCCTCCATTGCGCGGCTGTCCATAGTGCGCGTGCTGCATCTTCGACATATACTGTGTTTATACGGAGCTCCTCTGTCCATAGCCATTTCATCTCTTTCTGCTGTTCCTGGTCGATCCTTGCCAAACACAATACTTTCCCGAGGAGGTTTGACTCGTACTCTCCATAGACGTGAGCAAATCGTAGGATGATTAGGTTTAGTCCAGATATTTTGGCGAGCTCCTGCTCAGTTTCCAGCTTGACTCTCGCCAGTTTGATCCAAGGCTTCAGTTTGTCACCCTCCACTCTTGGTGTTCTGTTTGAGGAGTAGACCATGCCTGTACTCGCTTCGACAAAGGCGCCAACGCCTCTCCTCGCAGCCTCTTTCGCAAGGGTTATGCTTAGCTGATGACTGCGCAATTTATATATCTCGTATGCTTGCGACCAAGCCGTCTCACCACCCAAGTTGAAGACGTAATCCCATTTGCCGTCTGGTACATTTGGATGATCGAATATCCTCGGCATAGAAGTTTCGCGCGAGGCGTCTGCCTGGAGAAATATTGAGGTCGAACATGGTTCACTGAATTCCGGAGCAAGATGAGCCAGTTGAGGCAACACCTTGTCGACCAGTCGTACTGTCGAAGCAAGTTGATGTGTATGTATGTACTTTGCAAGAAAGCGACCGATGTATCCTGCAAGGAATGTTAGGCGGGGTATACTTTATGTGGAGGTTGTGTCAAATGACGTTACCTAAACCACCGACGATCAATACCGACGGTTTCGGAGACTCTTCTTCAGCCATCGTAGCTGTCAAGATATGCTGTGAACTGTTACAAGCATTCGCATGCAGTGCAATATGTATTCGCCGTGTATGAGACTTGGGCGAGTGAAAGACGGAGATGTATGGAGGAATATGTAGGACAGGCAAAATCAGGTCGCAGTGATTGCGATGAAATCGCCAAATGTTGCCCTCCCGCGACTGCCACTGCAGCGTCACACAAACCTCCGTCTCCTACACCAGATCTTGCGTCCGCCAGCACCAGATGGCGCGACTAGGTGCGGACCTTCTTTAGCTGGTTGAGTGTTGCTGTTCAAAAGAGGACAAGATGAACCCGACAATGGCGCACTGAAGCTGATAGTGCGGGAATGATGCCACTAGCTTCGCTGGTAGCGCTGCTTAATTCCAACAAGCAGGTTTAAGATGATGATGAGTGTAAGTAATTCAAGGACAGGGAATCAGTACGGTCAATCATTTAGATTCGGAGTATTTCGATATCGCTCAAATGTTATATCAACAGAAGAGATTCTGCACATGCAGGGGTTTGGAACCACCACCATGTCGTGACACGCTGCAAGCACGGAATGGTCGAGCATGCATGTACAGTGCAGTAGCATGCGCATCATGGTGCACACCATGCATGCTGTAGCTCTCTCTGTTTGGTCCGCTTGTTTCTAGATGCAGGAAAAGCTCGCATTCCATTTCTGGTGGCTGACAACCTGGACCACAGCTTCAGCGCTGTTCTGGACCGAGTTCCTGGACCATCAAACCCAAATAGTGACACGACGGCAGGACATTGGCTGCCGATTCAGGTACGGCGGGCACGCGACGAGCCCAATTCTGATACTCCATCTGCACACAGTGCAAGTGGGGCATGCAACCAGTGTGGGCGTGTTTCCATAGTTTGATTTCTGGTGCCGTACCATCATGTTCAGATGCCACGGGTCGTGCGATTTGGAATGCAGCGCGGTAGTACAATTCTCGGAAATGGCTGTCTTGTCGCTTGTCGAAACCAACATAGGGGTACCATCAAATGCGACCATGCATGCTGGGTGTTTGGGCATATTGTGGGAGCGGGTCACTGGGGACCGCGACTCGGCTTACGGACAAATTCAGAGTATCTAGGCACATAACGACAGACAGCGGAGTCTGAACCATCCATACTTGAATGCACAATAAGCACGATACGTGCTTTTTCCACTGTACCGAAAATGTGAAAGTTTTGTAGCGCATGGAGCCGTATGAATATCCCTTCATTGGGTCAAAGCACGCCCTCAGAACTCAATGTAGATCCAGAAAGCTTGATGGACGTTTCAATGCAGTGCGCTTACCACCTACATGTACACTGGGATCGGGTAGAAACACATGCAGTAAGTCCATTTGCAGAACTTTATGCTAACTTGCTGTGCTACAGCCACTACCAGCATACACGCTCACTTCATTAGCTCATCACAACTGATTTGCCGTTGTTTCGACTAGATGGCTTACACAGTTTCCACTCACGCCTCGTTTTGGCGCCGATATACCGCAATCAAGAGTTCAGAAGCTCGAAGATGTCTTCCCAGATACCAGAATATTAGTGTACTATTGATACATAGCTCGCTCGAACTCAAATAGGTATCCCTGTCCATGGTTCATATTCCTTCACACCACAACGCCGGGGTCGCTTAATCATGCTGCACACTTCAGGATCATCTTTGCAAGAATTGACCACTTGACTCGCAATCTGGCCTACTTAGGGACAGGTCGAGGCTGGTTTTTCACGTTATTGGACAGCCAGCTAAGCCCTTCCAGCAAACCCTCACCCGTAGTCGCGCAGCTCGGAACAACGTACCACACCTTGTCCTTGAGTTGCGAAAGTCTGAGCTTCTCTGTGACTTCGGTTGGCGTCATCGAGCCTGGGATGTCCTGCTTGTTGGCAAACACTAACAGTAGTGCCTCCTTCATTTCCCGATCGAGGATTATACGATGAAGTTCTTGCCGCGCTTCGTCGATCCGCGCCCGGTCATTTGAGTCAATAACAAAAATCAAGCCTTGCGTGCCCGAGAAATAATGTCGCCAAAGAGGTCGGATTTTGTCCTGTCCACCAACATCCCAAACATTGAATTTGACGTTTTTGTATGTGACAGATTCAACGTTGAAGCCGACTGTAGGAATGGTGGTGACGTCCTGCCCTAGTTTCAACTTGTACAGAATCGCTAGGTCTTGTGTTAATGCTCATTCAATTCGTAATGCTTGAGCGCAACGTACTCGTTTTTCCTGCTGCATCCAGACCAAGCATGAGTAATCGCATTTCCTTGGATCCAAAGATTTTACCCAGCATTTTCGACAACTGTCCACCCATCGTGATGTATGCGCTGCCAAAGCAGTCTTTGTCTCGTCAATATGGTCGTTTTCGCAGTCTCGATGGCTGTTCTACTGGCAATACAGCTGAGCGTCGAGTTTTGCGACCGTGTCTTCCGTCTTATCTCCGGGTAACGTTTCAACTTCGAGTGAACGATCTTTTGTGCGAAGCAGAAGAAGGTCTGTGCGACTTGGTCTGTAAAATTAATCGCAGGCGGTCAGGAGATGCAGTACTAGTCAAACTAGTGGGAGCGTTTCAAGGTGCAGACACGACGCCGTTTAACTTTCACCTGCATAAAGGGGTCTTCCCCAATTTCTGACCAGTCACAATACGAAAATTAAAGCCGCGATTTATACGAAACCAAGATCATCCACTGTGGGCAAGAATAAACCGAGGTCGCTGAAGTGTTGACAGATCATGACTTCGCATTGTTCATGTTCAGAGTATCTGCAAAATGAGGAGATTACCAACGTAGGTTCAGTCCAATGGATCAGATGGGAAAGAGAGTTCTCCACTGGCATTTCAACCGCGGTGACCAGTACAAATGGACATGAATTCGTTCATAGCTAGCATATCCACACGATTATTCAGCTTTAGATGAAGGGAGGGTAATGGATGAGTCCTATTACTGAACATCGAGCTTGAAGGTGACATAATCAATAGATTAATCCATATGCTTTGAGACACAAGCGAGCTTTCCATACCCATGCGATATATTCTTCTAGTCATGCCTATGTCATCTCTTCCATCATCGCTCCTTTATGTAGTTCATCCTGCGGGGACCTTTCTGCTCTCAACTGATACCACTTTCCAAAGTTCAAATTTCTTAGCATAACCTGTCAGTACCTGACTATGGAGCAAGGACCAAGATGATTCAAGGCGATATCAAAACAGAATCAATCATGTGACAGTCACGTGACCAAACCAGTACGCGAAATCGCGCTCCGGTAATGATTTGTCGCAAACTAGCAGATCTGTTAAGTGCATCATACCATCTTACGAGAAGTGCGCCGACACACTCCACAGCGCGACCTGTTGTTAGTTTTTGATGTCTTTGTGACTTTTCATCCTTCTGTGTCACTATTGAACGCGAATATGGATCATGTCAAGAGTGAGGATATGCTAGGGGACGATAGGCCAGCAGGACAAGGAGAATCGACATATCAAGTCGATGAGCCAGATCAAGTTACAGAACCAGTGATCATAGACTCCGAACTTGGAGATAACCCTACCGTCCAAAACAATTCGGATGTTACGTTACCTGCTACATCACATGCGGCCGGCGCAAACCCAGACACTGAGCCAGCAAAAACGCCAGCCGCGCAAGATGAAGCAGATGCCGATCTGGAAGATGCAGAGATGGGAGGAGTCGAAGACGAGACGAAGGTGGAAGAAGGTACCTCAGGAAACTTAGGGAACGAGACAAGACAAACACCTGCACCAGCAAATGGTACGGATGCTCAACCACAATCCAAAGCTTCGATAGAGGCAGCTGCACAGTCGCATTTGATTCAGCAAGCACACCAGATCATTCTACCGAGTTATAGCACATGGTTCGATATGCATCAATTACATCCTATCGAGGTCAAGTCTTTGCCAGAATTCTTTAATAACAGAAACCGAAGCAAAACACCTGCTGTTTACAAAGACTACCGAGATTTTATGATCAATACATACAGATTGAATCCTGTTGAATACTTGACAGTCACCGCGTGTCGTAGGAATCTCGCTGGAGACGTATGCGCGATCATGAGGGTACATGCCTTCCTGGAGCAGTGGGGCTTGATCAACTACCAGGTATGCCACAATAAACAGGAAGCAACAGGACAAACTAACAGAGACAGGTCGATCCGCAGACGCGTCCTTCCACGATTGGTCCTCCATTCACAGGCCACTTTCGAACCATTGTTGATACACCTAGAGGACTGCAGCCATTCCAGCCGGGTCCAAACGTATTTACCACACCTGGAAAACCGCACGCTGCCACAGATCGGGCCAAGTCAGCTACGCCAGCCACCAAAGCAGATCTCAACATTGAAGTTCGGCGAAACATCTACGACGACAAAGGGAAAGAAATTAAGTCTTCAGAAGATGGTACAAAGCAGGCGAATGGTGAGGCGAACGGCACAGCTGAAGATGGCGCTACGAAAGCCATGCAAGATGCTGCCAAGTCAGAGAAGAAGACTATAAACTGTTACTCATGTGGTATTGATTGCACTCGGTCAAGATTTCACTACTCGAAAGGGGATCCCCCGACAGGCACTCAGAATCCAACCTCGAACGATGTCAAGTACGATCTTTGTCCGAACTGCTATTATCAATCTCGCATGCCGAGCACTCACCGATCATCAGACTTTACACGGATGGATGAACCACAGCATACAACCATTCCCGACAAAGATGCAGCCTGGACTGATCCGGAGACTTTACTCCTTCTCGAAGGTCTAGAGAATTTTGATACGAACTGGGACGAAGTCGCTAGTCATGTCGGCACAAGAACACGAGAAGAATGCGTTATGAAATTTCTTCAGCTTGACATACAAGATCAATATCTTGAAGATGGTCCTGGATCAATCGAGTACAGAGCCCTTGGAGGCCGAGAACCAATTAGTCAACTCGAGAACCCAGTTATGTCAGTTGTCAGTTTCCTCGCCCAGATGGCTGACCCATCGGTCGTGGCTGCTGCCTCACAACGATCAGTCGAGCAGATGCACAAAGAGCTTCGAAAGGAACTCGAGAAAGGCATGGGTGATCAAAGTTCCACCACGGTGCCGCCCAAAGACGGGCAAGAAGCCAGCGACAGCCAATCAAAGGATGTAAAAGCTGAGGACTCTATGGAAGTTGATGCAACCACTGCCATCACAGTCACAAAACCGACCGAAACAGATCCACAACCACGATCACACGTTCTGACAGACCTCTCCACAACCGCCCTCAGTGTCTCCGCCGCCCGGTCCTCTGCGCTCGCCACCCACGAAGAACGCGAAGCAACTCGCCTTGTGTCTGCCGGCATGAATCTCACCCTCAAGAAATATGAACTCAAACTCGCCCAATTTGCTGAGATGGAGGAAATAGTCCAAGCAGAGCGAAGAGATCTCGAAAAAGGTCGACAACAGTTATTCCTCGACCAGTTGAGATTCAGAAAGAGAGTAAGAGATATCGAGAACCAATTGAAACAATTAGCACTTAATGGACAGACTGGCGCGCAAGAGGGCATGAGAATGGTAGCGGAAGTCATGCGGGAGAGCAGTTTTGGAGCCGGATTCGGATTTGCCAATGGTAATGCGGGAACTGGCGCATTGAGTGCAGACGGAAATATTGCAGGTACGGAGGTTTGAAAACGGATCTTGTGGGCTTCCTTGTTGTCTAGGGTAGTGGTGATACTTCACCAATAAAGTGACTTTGGTTCTGGGGATGGCGTTGGTAGTTGAGATGGGATTGATCGGCGTGGACACGCAAATTATTAAAACTTTGTGGTCGGGCACGAATTCACCTAGGTAGAGAGGCATAGGATACGTGCACATGTGTAGCAATAAAGACCTTATGATTTCGGCGCTTGTTGAGCAATGCTTGAGTCATCCAGTCTCGACCAACCAGCTATAACGCTCAAAGATTGAAATTACATCTAGACACAACCTCTCTACCTACGTATCGTCACCAAAATACCGTCCAACACCCCCCAAAAAACCCCTTCTCTCATCCTGTCTAGTACCCCCAGCTCTAGCCACCCCATCACTAACCTCCCTCATCCCATCCTGATTCTCCTCCTCCAGCCGTCTCCGCAAACCCTCATACTGGCCACGCCCCCTCTTCCCAGCCGCATCCTCGCCCACAACCCAGCCAGGAACCCTCCACCTAACCAGTCCACCAGGCACAAGTTCATCCGCCCACGCATTGCCCACAATCCAGCCGACTAGCGCCGGCACCAGCCCATACGGGAACTGACTGAACGCGAGTTGCGCCGTGAGTAAATACACAGTCCATTTATCCGAGACCTCGACGCCACGGCCCGCACCAGTGGCACCATGGTCGTCAAGAAGGATTTTAAACCCGCCTAGACGAGGCACTTCGCGCCGCCACAGTGCGACAAGGGAGATGACGATCGCGGTCGTGCCGGAGGGCACATAGCCCCACCACCCAAGCGTAAAGATCTTAAGCAGTATTGCCAGAGCAACCGTGCCGGCCATGCAGAGCACATAACTTGCGACAACGAAGCTGGTGAATTTGCGACTGCCCCAGATCCGTTCGAGCACGCGCAGTTGGTATATTATTGCGGCGGAGAAGAGCAGTTCGACGGATGATGTTGGTGCCAGTTGGAACGTTAGAATGCGCCAGAGTTGGAGGTATGGCCAGAGATGGGGCGTTGGTTTGAGGGGGAGGTAGGGTTTTAGAGAGAGGATTGAGGCTGCGAGGGAGGTGGTGATGAGGAGCGTTAGGAGGGCTCGCGTGCTGGGGGTTGAGGTGAAGCCGGATGTTGTGACCATTTTCGTGGGTGCGAGCGAGTAAGAGACTTTATGGGAGGGGGATTTGGGGTGAGTAGATGCGTGATCTGGTTGGCTGTGGCCTTTGAGCGATGCTACAGGCGTATCGGGGTGGTGAACTTGAGTTGGTGGGCCTGGAGTGAGTGCAAGTGTATAAATTGAATGGAAGCGGACTGCGGTGGATAGATGTTGTACAATTCTTTACTTTCAAAAAGCACATGTAAATGACGTCGCCGGTACAGGCCAGATATGCAGGTACAAAATTCAGCTTTCAACTAACATTGTGCAGTACAAGTACTGTATAGAACCTCATACTTGGTAATCACTTGCAACAGTCCAATGCCGTTTGGTAGGAGGGCACTGCCAAAAAAATCCATCACCTATCATGAGAACTCACATCCACAATGATCTTGCCCTTTGCTCGCCCACTCTTCAATCTCTCGAATGCTTTCGGAGCATCGGTAAAGGGAAAGACAGTGTCGACGACCACTCTCAGCTTGCCTTCTCTTGCTATTGATGCAAGCGATTCAAGGTCACTAATAGCGCTTGATGTGAAAATGGACTTCCACTTCCGTGACGGTCCACCAAGCCAGGCAGGGCACATCCAACTCACTAGCATACTCCATATCCCAGCCCAATCTTCGGCCATAAGAGCGACAAGCACAAATTGCCCATCTGGTTTGAGGAAAGCCTTTGAGTGACGGTGCAATTGGGGATCATTCCCAACATTGTCAATGACTAGGTCCACCCGTGTCCGAGAAAGATCATCATGGAAGGTAGGTGACCTATAGTCAAGGATCTCATCGGCACCCAGATCTTTGCAGAGCTGAACACCTGCCTCAGAACACGTTGCAATGACATGCATATCCAAGGCTTTAGCGACCTGAATGCAGAACGTGCCGACCCCACCCGTGCTGCCGTTGACTAAGATCTTGCCTTTGGGTTTTGCATATGGTGCGATGGCTTGGTATGCTGTGAGTGCTGCAACACCAAGTGCGGAGCCTTGCTCTACTGGTATACTGTCTGGCAGAGGGTATACTGTGTCTTTGTGGACCCACATAATCGTTTTTAGAGTACCCATGGATTTGGTATCTCTATGCATTCCGAACACGATCTGTCCGACGTGAAGATTGCGTGAATCGTTGATAAAGTTCCGAGGCAGAGCTCGAATGCGGCCACAGAAGTCGAAGCATGGCGACGCTGGGCGTTTGATGAGCCAGCCTACGATAGGCACATCGGGCATCTTGTAATCTCCTGGATTAAGACTCGCATTGAGCACTTCGATGAGAATATGGTCGTTCTTGAGGCTTGGCACGTCGTATTTTGTGAGACGAAGGTTCTCGATGAATCCGCCCTTGGTTGAGCTATACGTCCATGCTTTGCCCTGAAGGTTGGTCATTTCGAGGTTGGAAATGGTATGTGTGTTAGGACCAACTCTTGAGTTAGCTAGTGAACTTGCGGTGATAGCTACGGATGTCGATAGAGATTCGATACCTAAGAGCCATCTGGATTTCTGGAGCAGAAGTACCAAGTATTAAACCATCCATCTGCTACCGCACCCTTAGGTAATCGGACGAAACCAGCCGAAGCGGACGGAGAAGTGACTTCGTCCGAGCCATTGTAGACTATCTTGACCACATGCAAGAGTGTGTTCAAGGACGATCACCATATGACAAGTACGGCAAACGCATGTAAGCAGTAAGATTGGATGGTCTTAGATTCTAAACATTGAGTAAAGAATTCGAAGGAATGTTAGGAGACACAAAAATGGACGTGGTAATAAACGTTGGTTAAGGCCAAATTGTGACCCACACGCTTCCGATACATGTGGAATTTTATACTGTAGTTCACAAGGCGATGCATTTATTCGATCGACTCCATATTACAGTCTTGTTCATAACTTGAACATTTCGACCACGGGTCAAAATAGTGTGTGCACCTTGTCATGCCCATCATGGAGGAAGACAATTCAATGCCGTCTATGCCTGGTGCCTTCGAACCCACCTCTACCTCACCGTCGCCACCAACAGTCAAGCAGCCGAAAAGAAGATTTGTTGGTCGCAAAACTGCTGAAGCACTCGCGAGACAGAAGCAGAACGGCAACATCGGTGATGTATCACTCGAAGAAACCACTGCGGTTGTTCAGAGGACGCCGAAGAGAACACCTCGTGCCCTGAATCAAGTACCCGATGACATCTTGAACGACCCTAGTATACAAGCTGCCATCGAGCTACTACCCTCAAACTACGCATTTGAAATACCGAAGACCATCCACCGTATCAGGACTCTCGACGCGAAACGTGTCGCATTGCAGATGCCCGAAGGCCTTCTCATGTTTGCAACCACCATCTCCGACATCCTCACACAATTCTGTCCAGGCTCAGAAACTCTCATCATGGGCGATGTCACATACGGCGCATGCTGCATAGATGACTACACCGCTCGAGCCCTAGGCTGCGATCTACTCGTTCATTATGCTCACTCATGCTTAATTCCAGTCAGCACGACCAAAATCCCAACCCTATACGTCTTTGTCGACATCTCCATCGACACCAACCACCTCGTGGCCACTCTGGTCCGAAACATTTCTCCCGGCAAGACCATCGCCATGGTGAGCACAATCCAATTCAGCAATACCCTCCACCTCATCAAACCAGCGCTCGAAGCCGAAGGTCTGCGCGTCATAATTCCCCAAGTCGCGCCCCTCTCAAAAGGTGAGATCCTAGGCTGCACAGCACCGAAACTCAACAGCCAGGACCACATGGTAGATATAATCCTCTACCTCGGAGACGGACGCTTCCACCTCGAAGCAGCAATGATAGCCAACCCCTCTATCCCAGCCTACCGCTACGACCCCTACTCCCGCCGTCTCACACGCGAAGAATACTCGCACGACGAAATGCTTACCTCACGCTCAAGCGCCATTTCTCGCGCTAAGACCGCAAAGAAATGGGGCCTTATACTAGGCGCTCTGGGCAGACAGGGCAATCCTCATACCCTGACGCTTATCGAAGACCATTTGAAGAAACGAGGCATTCCGTTCGTTAACCTTCTGTTGAGTGAGATTTTTCCAGGCAAGTTAGCTTTGTTTGAGGACGTGGAATGCTGGGTTCAGATTGCGTGTCCGCGGCTGAGTATTGATTGGGGCCATGCTTTCGCGCGGCCACTGTTGACGCCGTATGAAGCTTTGGTTGTGCTGGGTGAGATGGAGAAGTGGGATGAGGGCGGGAATAAATTGGTCAATGAGACTTATCCTATGGACTTTTATGGTAATCATGGTTTGGGCAGAGTGACGGAGAAGATGACGAGACAAGCTCTTGTCAATGGCTGAGGTTCTACTTCACAACTTCAAGGGACACATTCTGCGGATCTAGGTGACAGGGAGAATAGCATTCCAGATTACGGTGAAGGGACGCCAATTACTTTTTATCGAGGTTTGCCCATCCAGAACGACTTGAAGCGCCATGAACGAATCCCTACAACCTATTCGTATCCTGGTCAAACCTTACTGCTGCTCCACGCACGTCCTACATCGTCCCAAAGTAATGCGAAAACCATTCGGATCGACAGCACGATTGCTCTAATGAAGCAGAAACTTGGGCCAAATGAGAAAGTGATCTTGTCCAGGCCACTTACCGATGTACGACCACCCATCTATATCCCGGACCATACCAGCCTCGAGATCATCCCCCGTGACGTCAGCATGGCCCTAGAAGAGCATTTCTCCGTCCATGATACCGTGTACATAAGTCACCAACCAGCTTGAAATTCGCTATGTCGGGATCTCCAACAATATGAGTAGTCTGGGGCTTCGCCTCAACCTTTCTTACCACAGACGATGTCCTAGCACCTTCCGCGAGAAGTACAAAGTCGCCGGACGTTGTATCCCACGGAACGAGAGCCAGCATATCACCGTGTAAGAAAGTGAACCTTCTACCTCTATAAGCCTCCTGCAATGCCATCGAGAATGGCTATATCTTCCACAACAGAACATCAACCTCTGGTCCCGAATAATCAAGCACCCAGCACGTGGTTCCTGCTTGATACACCAGTTTGTTTGCCCCCCCGAAGATCCTATACTGCGCCAGGGTAGACACGCCGCGAGAAGGAGTGCGAAAACGCTCCGAAGGGCTCCATGAATTCTGCAAGTGCGAATCTGAGGACGATAAGCGCCGTCCAGAGCAGGAGTAAACTGGCACGTTAATACAGAGTTGAGGCTTGAACTGCAAGAAGAAAAAAGCGAGGCCTTCCAAGACATTGGCAGTCGCTGCGTAATACCGGATCCGCTCCTCTAACTGTCTACCTAGCCTCGTTCCCCGACTTCGCAAGGCTGGATAGCTGGAGTCGTACATCAGGGTCATAAGGTAGCGCTATTTGCTGCAGTGCGTACCAGGCTGTGACCTACGAGATCGGAAAGATAGGTAAATTTGTCACGCAATAACATGTAGCTGGCTGTTGTGAAGCATACTGTATTTCATTGAAACAAGAGACACAACACATAGTTGGCAGTACTGCGCGGCAAATAATTATGTTTCTGTCTCGCGTGGCACATACCTACTTTCGCTGCTATTTCTACAAGTCCTGGACTCCAAGCCTATGTCATCCCACTCTCGCATGGCTCCGTTTGAGCATGTTGACGTAACATCGCAGCTAACATGTTGCTTTAAAAGGCATAAAAACGGTGCGAGTGGGAACCAAAAAACATGCCATCATTGCTACCTATACACTTCTCTTCCAACTATGCAGAAATTTTTATTCGTTAAGGAAATTCGTTAATGATATGTTCAACATGTACTAAGACAGGTGATTTGTGTGTTCCCTCGTAACCATAACTGTCAATCGCCAAAACGCCATGCAAGCTCAATCAGACGCTGGTTTTGTTTCAACATTCATCGGCATGAAAGAGCGCCTATCATCAAAATATCGGGTTGAGAGCGGTCAATCCGGTTATATTGAAACGATTCTGGAGCTGATTGGGGTCGAAGGACTTCTGGCATGTGTATTCGGCCTGTGCTTGATCACCATTTGTAACTCCCTTAACATGTTTGTCGTGGTGTCGGCTTGTTCTTGCATCGTTGCTCTTTTCCGTCGTTCTTCGTTCAGCTTGGCAACTTTCTCTTCTCGGCTCATACCAGCACTCATGGACAGTCGCTGCCGAGGCATTGGTTTCGAGACCGCCTCAAAGACTTCTTCGTCAAATAACGTCCCGTCAGATGAGCGAGAAGATCTGTCATCGCCCGTCAAAAGGCGTAGAGCTTCGGCTGGACCACCATCAACAACTGCGAAGCCACCGAAACTGGGTGACGGAGACATAGGAGTTCGTGGGCTAAGACTGCCGCCACGTGAAGAACGATGGTCATTCGTGGAAACAGTTAGCAACATCGCATTTCGTCCTCGTTCCCAATCATGCTGCAGAGTACGAATGTCACTTCCTAGGGACTCGTAATGTTTGCTTAACGCTGCCGACACGACTGCTTTATCAGTACTTGCCGAGGTCAAGCCAGCTATCTCCTCCTTCAAAATGTGAATCTTGGCGTTTAATGCTCGAACGCTGTGGGCGACATCTTCGAACCTGCGCATTTGCATCTTGTGTTGGCGTGATTCCGGTTGTGTGGGAGTCCTTGCGGTGGGGGAGGTTGGAACTGAGTCTTTGCCTGCTCTCCTTTGATCCGTCTCCCAACCAAACTCTTCAGTATGCAATTTCGTGCTCAAAAGTTGTTGCCTGGAGGACGTTTCTTGTTCGATTACTCGCACTATCGACAAGACTGCTCGCCATTGCCTTACTCTGTGCCAACCATTCGTTGTTCTCAGAGCAAGTAAATCACAAAGGAAAGCTTTCCGTGCCACGGCATGTAATCGGAGAGCGAAGCGAAGCTCTTTGAGCGATGATTTAGCGTCGTCGTTTGAATCGTTAGCAACCTTGATTGCGTCAGAGTACTCTGCAAGAGAGATTTCATAAATGTCGTGGTATCGTTGCAAGTCTTGCTGGATGACAAATGATTGTAACACGTTGTGGCTTTCCACATAAAGAGTGATGAGTAGTTTCAAGGTAGTGACCAACTCAGACCGTAGATTTTGACATCGTCGGACTGCTTTTTGATCTTCCAGTCGGGTGATGGGTGGTAAAGTCGAGCCTAGGTCATAGCCACGAGCTACCAGTTCCACCTCTTGTATGAATCTCAGGGTCCTGCCCGCAGTCGAGTCGAATGTGTGTGCCTCATTGACGAGCCGGGTGAGACTGGCAGCCGCTGATTTCTGAATATGCTTGGAGAACTGCCGCCTCAAAAACAGCAAGACAACAACTCCCACACAGAAGACAGCTATGCAATATGTTCCCAGCTCGACCCATGTCAATGACCTCAGAGTATTCCGTCTTGATTGTAGCCATTGTATTGTCCAAGCGGCGCCGAATGAGAGCACAGCAGTAGCTATCGCTCCGTGGAGGAGATTCTGGTCCTCCTCGTGTCCCTCATTCTCGACCGGTCGTGGAGGTGCTTCGTCCGACAATAGTTGAGATGCAACGATAATATACCGGAACTGTTCGAGGATCTGTTCGCTTGAAACAGGTTGAATGTGGTTCGCCTTCTTTCTTATACTGCGTATTCTCTCCTTGAAATTGGGCGGTGCGAATGAGGTGGGCGGTGGAGTTACCGGTCTAGGAATATCGTATGGAATTGCTTGACCTTGGAGATAATCTGCTAGAGGAGAGTCCTCATATACCAACGCGTCCATATCATTGTTCAATGTGCATAGTAAGTGAAGGCGAGATATGGATGGTGATCAGCAGGAATCTTGTACAGTATACTGCAGCGCGTAGGAAGTGGATGTTGCAACGTGTATCCTCCCGCATGGCACAACTCCCTGCATATGCGGGTGCCAAGTTCAAGTTTTGTGGAACAACCTGGCAAGGCTAACGGCGTCTCCCTGATCCACGGCCGGGTGGGTACCACAATGCCAATTTTGACTTCATCTCCTAATCTTCCAACGGCACTCTTAATTTTAGGGAGATTCAGCCACGACTTCTCCTTACTGACCGGCAAGTCTAGGCTTGTTGATTGACCTCCATGGTGCTCCATAACGAATCTGTACACCTCTCAGCTTACAAGGAGCCAGGACAACCCAGCCACTTTGTTATTTTTATTTACCACATGCGAATTGGCCCAGGTTCTACGTCAGAGTTCCAATCACCAAATTCCAAGGTTTGGTGACAGTATATCTTGGCACCTTGATTTAACCAAGATGTCAAGCTTTCGTTCTCTGCCGCATATGCTGGCTCCTGCAATGGAGAGCTCAGAGTCCACGGAGTCTGATGACGTTCATGATGTGGTGAACTCATGTCTGCGAGCGCAGACAAAAGTACATCCACCACTTTGTTTATGTTTCATCTGCATGAGTATTTGAGAATTTTGCCCGCAGGTGCTGGCCCAGCTTCTGATCGTCCTTGATCTTAGGTCTTGACATCGTTCGTGAATTCAGTCCCCCACCTATCTTGAAGTGTCCCGTCTGATCAGTGTGATCACCGACGTCGTTCTTGTCCATACAACTTGCGAATAGGGATAAAATATCCTACCATAACCATGTCGACAGCGTTCTGTTGCTCCTAGAACTACTCTGAAGATTCATGAAACCGAGGTTTGATACAGCTTAAATCAGCTTATCCTTGTTGTGGCTCATGTGCCAATGCTGATGTGCAGTGCTCGGAATTTCCTGTGCTCATGTTTATGTTCTTGCTTCGTTGTTCAATCGTTGACATCTTGATGCAGCCTATGGGAGACTCCTTTCCCGGGGCAGGTGGACAATCAATCATTCTCAAGATACTGACATCTTGAGTGATATGTCTAGCTCCATTCAACTGCAAAGACCGGCATGGCTGCCGTTGTGCTGCTCAATGTTGTTACTCAATCTGACTGTGAATTGCGCCATATACTTATCGGGTAGCTGGAACAGGACGAAGTGAAGCTGACGACGGGCTCAACATGGACTCACTGTCCGCCTTGTTGCCTGGTCTCGTGACGAGGCTGGCAGACTGACATGCTGCATACACAGACAAACGCGCGCTCGCGTACTGCACTTTCTGATTTCCTCAATGTGGTCTGTTTCAAGCTTACTCTCAAGATCATTGGAATATGGCAGACCACGATATTCAGATGGAAGACATCGAAGCAGGAGGCCTCAGAAAGCTTCCAGACCAGCGTCTCAATGAAGTGGAATTTGACAGTCAAGGTACAGTCTATGATGACCTCTTTCAAGAACTCCAGATCCGGCCAGAATCTTGCCAGGAATTCCTGCGAATGAACTTGCGACCCTTTCGCAATAAGTTCAAGCACCGAGACCTGATTGCAAAGGGAGATCCAGACTCACTCAAGAAGTTGTCTGAATCATTCATCAGAGCGTTCGGTAACTTGGTCTGGGCCAAAGACAGACGATGGTTGTTGCGGTCTGACGAGCTTGGTGACGGTGAAGAAGCTCTGCAATATGTCCCTCCAAAGAACCGACAGCAAGCTGAACACGCGAAGTACGACCCACAAATTGCGCGTTATCTTGGTCAACAGTGCTAACGCGAAACTAGATTCTTTAACGTCCTTGAAAGGTTGTGGAAGCGCATGCGCAACACAATTTTCATGATTAAGCCTGCTTATCTCTCCCGCAACAATAATACTCTTGCTTCAGAGGACGCGGCAACTGACAATCCATCCCACAAATTTTCCTCCATCGAACCACCTTCTCCACACTCAGACGACGATCCAGACTCACAATCAAGTACCTCAACCTCCACGCCCGCAGCAACCATGGCTCGCAAGTCCAACAAGAAGAAAGCGACCAAACAACAACCTGCCGACCGCACAGCTCCACGACTCGGCGCACCTCCTCCACTACCAAACGAAATCGCACCACGAGGTTTCTGGCCAGCCAGCAGAACCCAAGAAGCAATCATGAACATCATCGTCGACCTTCACACCACGCGAATGAACTCTCACCCCAAAATCTTCACTCAGGCGTACGATGAGAGCATGGCAAGACTAGACGAATGGATCGAGGAAGACAGACTAGCCGAACTCGCAGGCGAAGACGTCGACGCAATCCCTCATCCTATGGCAAACAAAACGCAAGCCGGCAGCGCAACACACAGCAGTGACACACCAGTCACAAACCCCAACACCACCACAAACGCTAAACCTTCACTCCCCACTCACCAACCTTCACCAGCAGACCACACCCAACAACCAAAATCCTTCACCGACGCCCACCGCCCAACCACACCCCCCCGCCACCCCCTATCAACCTACAGTCCCCCCGTCCTTCCAGTCAGCATGTCCCTCTTCATCTCACCCTTCATCGCCCAGCCCTCCTCCTCCAACGTCCAGCCCTACCTCTGGACCACCGCCCCCATGCTCCCGACCTCATACCCCTCTTTCATTGAGGGTCTGCGCGAGCGAGCGAACGTGCCTGATTGCGTTAAGAGTAGCAAGTTGACTGTTGTGCTGGCGTATGGATGGAATGATTTCTCGAGAGTGGTGCGGAATGAGGAGGATTGGAGGAATGGGGTTATGGCGGATTTGGGGGATGCGAGTGTTAGACTTGGGGTTAGGGTTTGGAGGGGTCGGTGTTGTGTTTTTGCTGTTTAGGTGGTGGTGGGATGTGAGGATGGGGTGAAGAGGGGAGATTGCGGGAGTTGTGGCTCTGTGGTCAATCGATTATAAATTGGTTTGAGAGGAGATGAGATGAGATGAGATGAGATAAGATGAGATGAGATGAGAGAAGGTGAAGTTGGAGTGAGCTGGCATGGTGGCCGAGAGAACGCGAAGTAGTAGTGCTCAAGATAAAGCAAGCCTTGAGATCCCTTCTAACAAGAAGAGATGAAATCACTACTGAATACAAGTGAGCTGGAACAAATCATGAATTCAAACTGTAACTCTGACATTCTAAATCGCTTGCTGTTACAACCTGGTGAACAACAATACATTTGACTAAGTCAAGGGTAGAACAGTAGTGTACATTGGCTATAGCCGAGGAGAATATCCTTGCGATCGTTGTTGGAGTCCTGTAGACGTGAGAGCTGTATATCCTTGTGATGTTACGTGCCAGTGATCTTCACTGCGACGGCACAGACTCCAGCAAAGCTTTATGGTTCAAGAGCTTGCCAGTCCAAATTCGTCGTGGATACATATTGTAACTGGCTGGTTGTTTTGCAGCCCTCCAGGGCTGGCTGTACTCTGTGTTATCCTGAGCGCTCATACTTGTGCGATAGGATAACCTTGGTTGCACGAATAACTCGAGCAGCGCTTGGCCTCGAAAATTTAGACCCGCAGGAATCGGAGATGAGACTCGCAGCTTTCGTGATTTTCTGGCTCACGGCATTCCTCTTGTGCTATCAGACCACTTCGTCATCTGTTCGTTGAATTTGTCACTGAACTTTTCCTCGTGGGTAGCAACTTCAAGAAGGTTATCAATCTGCCTGTCTGTACTCGGCTGTGTGGTTCCCCAGATCATCCACTTATCTGCAAGCCCATCAGTGCGCAACTGCTGTATCACCACGTATTCATCTTTCAGGATTGTTTCCGGTGGTTGTCCATCGTTCTTATCTAGTGTTTGCTTCGTCTTGATTTTGGCAATGACCTGCCGTAAGGTAGCATGCTCTCCCAACGGTATTTGTGCCTGACTATCAACAAGAATCTGTGTTGACTTGAACTGTGCCGGACATAGAGCTTGAAATATCCACCAAACTTTCTGACTAGGAGTCCAACCACGGTATGTGACCTTCCATTTCTCCTTTGGTAAACGCGATAGCTCACGGTGGTCAAGGCGGACTTTGAGTTGTCGTTTCAGGCCTGTACAAGCTATCTCGTCGATTTTTGATCTGTTATGTCGTGCGATGGCGGTGTATAACTCAGCATGTAGTTCACGAGCCCAGAATGCACGCTCGCCTAGTAGAAGGGGTTGTTTCAGCCACTTCTTCGTTATAGGATCGACAGGAACGTTGAATTTGGAGTTTACAAGAAGTCTGGCGCATATTAGCTTGATTTGTTCCATGATAGGAATGCTCCTCTCACCCAAAGAAGTGTTTCGATTTCTGTTTAATGTACAACCAAGCTGTCCTCAAACCCCTCTTCGAACGTAGGGAGGGCAATAGTAATGAATCTGGCTTGATCAGGATATCTGGTACAAGACCAAAATCCGTTGGCATATCTGACTTCTTCATCTTAGATATCTGCCCTTGCATCGACGATTGACCGGACATTGATCTCTGGACGGCACTACGAATAGCGGAACCGGTTCCTTCACCACTGCCTTGCGGATAGGAAGCGCGAGGTGTAGATGAGAGACATCTACACTGCTGCTTGAATAAGGTCCGGCTCGGTCTCTTGAGGGATACCGGAAAGAGTGACTTGGTCGCCATATTGACAGTTGACAGTAAAGTAGAATACAGGATGGAGGTGGTGAGGACACTGACGTTGTCGATGGCCACGAGGACCTCAATGTTGATGTGAATGCGGTTTGCCTGCAATTGATTGAATTCGAGTTGCCCGTACAGACTTGAGCAAGCTAAGTTGGTTAGCGCGGATCTTCTGCTTGACCCACACCGGCATTACTAGTAGTAGGATGCGGGTGCCAGCCTTCCCATGATTTCAAGCTTAAAGTCACTTTCGTGTTTGAGCAATTCATCAACAACGAGCACCAAGCATCAATCATGGCTTCCCGAAAGGATATGAGGAGGCCGGATCTGGGTACGAAAGTCATTACAATAGGAGGTGAACCGAGCTAACCAACGAAGTGATTCCATACGTGAAGCCGAAGGAAGACAAGTCTACTGACTTCGCCTCTACTATGACGAGCTCCTTGCCCATGGCTGCGGTAAGCTGCAGTGCTCAATCGTTGGTCTGTCAAGTTTGCTAATGGACTGGTTCAGATGTTCACGAGAAGCAGGTAAGTGCTATCAATTTCCATAGGCATGGGTGATTAATCGAACGCGACACAGACCAATAGGGTGGTAAGTCTAAGCTTTTTAAACATTCGGAACCTACAGTATTGATAGTCCAAAGGGTTGCCCTTGTCCTTTCACTTCTAAACTGGATTGGCGAAACTCCAGCGCAGAAGAGCGGAAGCTCGACACCGGGATATTTATCATTTGGCATGTCACGTAAGCATAACGTTTATCAGCTACACTATCAATGATACTGACAAAGTCTCTAGTCCTTGCTGTTGCCATGGTATGTATAGGTCGTGGATCAGTATGGCAAGAATCGCATTACTGACCAACAAATAGACATACATGCCGTTGTTCTTACCACCCCAAACCAATCCTCTCGGAGGAACAAGCACAGAAGCAGCACCACCAGTACCACATTCTTGATGAGGAACTCACTGGTGGTCAAACATAATCGGCTATGTGAATCGTCTCTCAGAGCGTCATTCGAGGCTGGTCGTCGATGATTGGACGTGTCGGCTGCAAATACGAAGTACTCTAGTGGACGAAACGCTCTGGAGTTTGTCGTGCAAGCACATCAATTCGTATCTTCCGTTACATAGTTATGTATAGAGCCCTCACTCGAGGTGTGACACATTGCTCCTTTGTTGTTGGCTGACAGCCGATGAATTGTGACTCAGCCTCGTTCTGTTTGATCGACGATGCCCGCATCTGACAGGGTGAGTGAAATTGAAGTGTTCGACGCCACTTTCGCAGTTTTCGGCCATTCCAGGCTTGGCGAACTCGTAGGCGCAATTCCCCACCTGCTACATAACCACAAACCACCTGCGACTCCTTCTCTTCTCTCTCTTTCACAACACAACCACAAACAACCTCTCCACTCAACTCGCAAAAGTCCAAGTCGACAAGTACTTTCAAATACTCACACGTGAAATACTGTTATCCAGTCAAACCGTTACCAGAGACAGACGAGTTTATGTCAACTATCGAAAACCTCAAATCCTTTGGTAAGCGCCCCTCCTCAGCCCGACGCCACATCAGCTTGCGACGACCTGCCTACGTCCGACTACCAAATTTGGCATGTCCCAAGGCCTAACTGGCGATCCCATCGATCCTGTGTCAAAGTGACTGAATACTTGCGAACATGAGAATGCGTTTGGACTTGTTGAGTTGCGACTAACATGATTGTTCTAGACCCCTTCGCGGAGGCCGACGACGAGAACGGTGACGCCAAGAAGAAGCAAGGCCAGGATTATATCCATATCCGTATTCAGCAACGAAATGGTCGTAAGACATTGACCACGGTTCAAGGCCTGCCCCAGAAATTCGATCAGAAGAAGATTCTCAAGGTGATCAAGAAGAAGTTTGCCTGCAATGGTACCATCGTAGCGGACAGTGAGATGGGAGAGGTCATCCAACTTCAAGGTGATCAACGCAAGGATGTTCAAGAATTCCTGGTCGCCAAAGATGGTCTCGAATTGGACGCAAAAACCATCAAGGTAACTAGCATACAATCTTGTAATAGTTCACGAAGACTAACGTTATCTCAGGTCCACGGTTTCTAGACACTTCAGCCTATATCCCCTGCTATCATGCTCGGACATGGAAGACAGATAGGAGTTGTCGTCCTGGCCATAGTACTGGCCTCTTTGTTTTCTCACGATTTCTTCTTGCCCATGACTTTCATGAACGTTACGAGGCGATGACTCATGCATGTATAGCACACTTGGGATGATGTGCTGGAGGCGTTTTAAGATACCCATGATAGATAACTGTTTACTGCTGACTAAGGAGGGTTTTTCGGATCGGAAATCTTGTTTTCCTTCAGAGTTGGTCGCAAATGAGGGAGAAACTGTATTGCTATTTTTTTATATAAAGCAAATCCGTCCTTCCTTAACACGAACACGAGAATGCTCATTGCTTGCATAGCTTGTTCCACAATTATTCTGCCCAACTCTGTTTTCGTTCCACTTGTAGTGTGTGGCATGCCTGACATAATCATTTGTTTTGTCGGAGGGCGTTGTTTCACGCCAGTCGTGTGAAGCGCACGCGACCTTGTCCCACTCATGCAGCTTCATGATTCAAGTCTTATTGGCACTAATCTCGGAATCCGGGGAATCCTTCATCATCAGTACATCTTCTTTCCCCGTGATCAGCAACAAAGTCTTGGATGCACATACAGCACTTCCTATCATTACATACCCAGTTCCATCATTGCCCACGCGTAACCTTCTATTGCCTCACACCGGTGCGGTCGGTATAGCTGCAGTACACAAGGTTCACTGGCTACCGACCAGCCAGCACCATTGTACGAAGCATGTTCGCTAGGCAGCGCGGGTCATGGAGCTGGGTCACGGAGACCTAGCTTAATTACCCAGACACAGATGCCTCAAACTATTGCAAAGAGTGCCCGATATCCCAGAGTAGCCGTTCTCCTCGGTGTCAAGCAACACTACTATGTTCCGCTCCTCGTCTGCCGGTCATTCTCCACCATCTTTACATTCATATGGGCTGTCCAAGCATGTAAGCAGATTTACACTCTCACCAAGCAAAATGCAGAGCCGGAGGACGCTATAGTTGACAGGAGTACGACTAATGAACGAATTTTCAACCATCGCTTGAGAGTCGTGCAGGTAGCCTTGGCCTTTATTTGGGTAAGACATTATACTTCTCAGTGAGACCTTCAAGGAGATCTTGCAACGATGGTACACGAATCTGACTGACATACCTTTCTGAACTCAGGCAGCTACAGCCGCCTACTTGGCTCACCTGTTCGCATCCTCATTGATGTCACGATGGCTTCTTCACTACTCTCCTGCAGCAGTTCTTGTCCGCCTGTGCAGCCTTTCTATCCTGCTCTCATATGGATGTACGCAAGTCTTTCGATTCACTGGTGCCCTCATTCCCAAGCTTGAGAACCTGAGCCGATGTCTACCACTATGGGTTATGACATGCATTTGCCTGCTCATATCTTATTTCTCAACACAGCAAGACATGTCTATTGAGCAGGACCGAGACCACAGGAGGCGAAGATTAGTCTTGAGATTGAAATGTCTGTACACTATCGCTGGTAGCAGTCTCTTGAGTTTGCTAGCCCTTATAATAGTCATTCATATTGGTCCTAGGCAGGTCCACGAGATATGGCAGGAGTTGTGTGGGGTTGCAGCAGCGTACGTTGAGCAGTCAGTAACCATGGTGAGCTGGGTGGTTGCAAAACAAGAACTTTGAATGCTGGTTGATGAGCCTCACAACTGAATGGGAATTTATATGTCGCGACTCGTATGTATAGACCCATCAAATGAGACAACTTGGTGCCAGGTGGCTAAAGCCTTCTTTTAGAATGGATCAAATACTATGAGAGTCCTGTCTTAATTGCTCACCAATATCTATGTTATCTCTATTAAAGTCGAGGAGGAAGTGAGATAGTGAATGAGGCGCTAATTCCGAGATAGGAAAAGCGTCGTCTCCTGACAAAAAGTAGCCCATCACTTGCAGTTTGCTTTGCCAGTGGAGACAGTTCGAGACCATCTGTTTCTCGTCGCATTCGAAACACGACTCACTCACTTCTATCAATCGTTTCCATCCTCACGCATCGCCATATTTACGATGTCGTGGCGTAGTCAGGGAATTACAGGCTCCAACAACATCCCACTGGGGAATCGCCGTCGGTTTGGAGGTGACAGCAATGGGGACTCGCAGGATGCCAGCTCATACGACTCTGGTCGCGCAGTCGAGCCGAGCAAGCGAGGTCGCAGTCCTATCAGAGGTACGTTATTTACTGATCCCCAAATGATGGATTCAAGATACTAATTCATTTAGCTGATCCTACCGACGACGGTGTAAAGCGTCGTAAGAAGCGCAACCGTTGGGGTGATGCCACCGACAACAAGGCCGCTGGACTGATGGGCCTTCCAACCATGATCCAGGCAACCATGACCTCTGAACAGCTTGAAGCGTATACCTTACATTTGCGAATCGAAGAGATCAGTCAGAAGTTACGAATCAACGACGTGGTGCCTGCAGATGGCGACAGGTATGTGACACTTTTCGCAATCTGAAACGCTTCACTAATTCTAGTAGATCACCGTCACCCCCACCGCAGTACGACAACTTTGGTCGCCGTGTCAATACTCGAGAGTACCGTTACCGCAAGCGACTTGAAGACGAGCGTCACAAGCTTGTCGAAAAAGCGATGAAGATCATCCCTAACTACCACCCACCATCTGACTATAGACGGCCCACTAAGACACAAGAGAAAGTCTATGTGCCCGTTAACGACTATCCAGAAATTAACTTCAGTATGATTGCTAACCTCCTAACCTATCTCCAAGCACTCTCTATTGTAAACAGTGCTAGAGTCTACCTAATGATGCTTGCCTTGCAAGGGGTAGATCTCGCTGCCTGTGCTAACACTCCTTCCTTTTCTTCCGCGCCCGTTTCGTCTTGAGGACTCACATACTAACACCTAGCTCTTCTTCTAACAAGTCGGTCTATTGATTGGACCTCGTGGTAACACTCTCAAGAAAATGGAGACAGAATCCGGCGCCAAAATTGCTATTCGAGGAAAAGGCTCGGTCAAAGAAGGAAAAGGTCGATCAGATGCTGCTCATACTAGCAATCAGGAGGAGGACCTACACTGTTTGATCATGGCAGATACAGAAGAGAAGGTCAACAAAGCCAAACAACTTGTACACAATGTTATCGAAACGGCCGCATCCATCCCCGAGGGACAGAATGAACTCAAGCGCAATCAACTCCGAGAACTCGCTGCTCTCAACGGTACCCTGCGAGACGATGAGAATCAGGCTTGCCAGAACTGTAAGCCACCAAGCTATGAAGTGAGAACCAAGCTAACATTGATCAGGCGGCCAAATTGGTCACAGAAAATATGATTGTCCAGAACAGCGCAACTTCACGGCCAACATTATCTGCCGTGTCTGCGGGAATGCTGGTCATATGGCACGCGATTGTCCCGACCGCCAACGTGGCACAGACTCTCGCAATGCGCCACCTGGCTTTCCTAGTGGTCCTCAACGCCGTATCGCTGGTGGCGATGCAGTCGACCGAGAGATGGAGAACCTTATGCAAGAACTTTCAGGCAACCCTTCCAACGGTGCGGGTCCAGCTGGTTACCTCGAAAGTGCTCAAGGTGGCTACGATCCAAGCTATGGAAGTGGTGCCCCGAAAAATCCTTGGGATCGACCAGCGCCTGGTGCAGGAGCAAGTGCAGCCCCTTGGGCTCGAGACCGACAGGAACGTGGTGGTTACGATCAAGGTGGTGCAGCACCTGCTCCATGGGCACAACAGCCGAGCAACGACGGATATGCTGCCTATGCTCCACCAGGTGGAGGTGCTGCGCCATGGCAGCAAGCTCCTCCACCGCCTCCACAGGACTACGGTTATGGTGGCTACCAGCAAGGTTATGATCAAAATGGCTACGGGGCTCCTCCTCCGCCACCTGCTGGTTTGAGCTCGTTCTTGCAGCAGTACTCACAGGCTGCGCCTCCACCACCACCGACCGACGGCAACGCTCCACCGCCACCACCTTCAGGAGATGTGCCACCACCTCCACCGCCAGCTTGAGACCACCGGATGTGTAGTGGACGCCGGGTTCAGATTGAAGAGAATAAAGAAGTCTCACTTGACTAAATGCAGATCCGGGCAGAAAACACAACACCTCGATAAAGAGAAACATCACTAATCGTTCTGGAGTGTACTGATGGCGAAGGACTCCGACGTATTATTGACATAACTAACACACAGGCCGCGCTTGGTGTTAGCATCTCCTTTGTACTTGTTACTTGACTAACAGGTTGCTATCTCAGACCTAAAATGCTGTTACCTGAAGACATCTGCCTCGTATATTAGAGGAAGTGTCTGCTCGCTCAGTATACTATTGATATTCTGCTTTAGTTTGTTCATTGTATAGTATCGTTAGCTTCACAAGTTGCGATCTCGTCAGGCTTGGATTTGGAACGATCATAAGCGTGTTAGGCTTGACATTTACCACTATTTTGACATTTTGCTATCTAGATGTGAGAGATCTTTCTATTCAGCATTCCATAAGAAAGAAATGCTAGCAAACACGTCTACAATACTGTAGAGCTCAATAAGGTGCAAACGAGGCACATGTGACTTTCATTGGCCACAATTCGAAGATATTCCATGGTCCGCTCCCGAGCCTCGGGAAGCCTTGGCATAAATAGTCCATTTCGTCTTCATCCTTGCCTGCGTCTGTCTGTCATCATCCAAAACAATCACATTCACCGCAAAGCAAGGCAACACACGAAACCGCAATCTCTACACAACCACACTATACATCTCAAAACCATCCTACACAAACAACAAACGAAAATGCCACGATCAAGAGGCGGCGCCGCACCAGCCCGAGCTCCAGCTCGCCCTCAAGCAGCTCCAGCTCGCTCCGCAGGACCAGGACCAATGCAACAGCAACAACAACGACCAATGTCCTCTGCACCAGCCCAGCACGCACCACCGGCTCAAGCCCAATCCCAGGGATCAGGTCTCTTCGGCCAGATGGCTAGTACAGCTGCGTAAGTCTACACAATTCCCGTCCTCGATGCATCCATCCATCCATCTATCCATCTGGTGGCAAACCCCTTCTGCGCTCACTATCACCACCTCAAATCCCCCTCGAAACTCCCACTGCAAATCTCAACGAGTACTAACATCTTTCTTTCACAGCGGTGTAGCAGTCGGCTCCTCAATAGGCCACGCAATAGGCGGCTTCTTCGGCGGCGGCTCCTCCTCCGCCCCTCCAGCCGAACAACAGCAATACCAACAACCAATAGACAAC
>Ga0115851_100091_pt1 | contig 26840 bp, 24 predicted proteins | sample InSIn2gowninarea_FD_83865 | JGI IMG/M metagenome (GOLD analysis project Ga0115851, IMG submission 83865)
TGCTCAAGTGAGCCTTTTCTTTTAAGGAGTCTGAAAAGGATCAAAAGTGACTACTCTAGAGAAACTAGGAAAAGGGTTTACCAGACAATCCATAAAACTGCATATACGCCTGGGTGCATAATATCTGAAGTCCGGCCTTAAGGTCTAGTCGCGAGTTTTCCCATGTTTTCCTGTGTATTTGATAAAATGTTGTGGTCCAGGTTTTCAAAGGAAAATCCCATATGCCAGACCTGCCAGAACTATTAACCGTAGCACATATATATTTCGGGCCCGCCTCCCCAATCACGAATCGCAATCGGCGAAGCCCAAGGCATAAACATAAGACGTGATGCAATAAGCAGACCCGATGGGAATATTAACCATGACACATATATATTTCACATCTGGCCTATCACAAAGTGTAATTGGCAGAGCCAAAGGCTTAAACATAAGGCACGATGCAATTAGCAGACCCAACGATGATTATAGATCCAGGGGTATATTATTTGAAGTCCAGCCTTATGGTTCAGCCACGGGATTTCCCATGTAATCCCATGTATTTCGATAAAATGTTGTAGTCCAATTTTTCAAAGGAAAATCTCGTAGAGTGAATGGTCTTCTTTTGAAGCATTGTTAAAGCAATCCTTTAGTAAAAAGGAATATTATGGGCAATGAGAATATGTGTCACAGCAGGTTCGGTGGTTTGATAATTATAGTTGCTTTGCAAAACCAAATTAAATAGAAATTGTGGCTAAATGCAAGGTTTGTTTGTGAGCATGTTTTTCATGCTTCTCATAATTAAAGCTAATGTGAATTATTTCTGTAGGCAAGTTCGAGTGGACTTGGTAGTGGATAAAGGTGATTTATATCAAGATGACACCTCTGCACCACCGGTGTCAATATTGCAAAGACATATTCTGCAGAAAGGGATATGAACCACCATAGTGCATAATGGAGGCACGTGCCATTTCAAGAAGAAGCACTGTTACACAGTAATTTGTCACCGTTTGTCACCGTCCCTATTACCCCTCTCCTACACACTGGAGGACTCATTCCGGGACTTGTGAGAAGTGACATGACTTGAAACCACTTGCATTATATTCCTATGAGTGTGAGCTTCATATGCCCTGAAGACATCTCCTGCAGCTTACCCATAAAAATAGCCCTTTTTGCATTATCGCAGGTCCACAGTCTACTACCCGCGCCAATGGGGGAAATCCTCTGGCGCGCCAGCGGGCGCTCTGTCTCAGAGTCGCACTCGCGCCAACCCAGTTGGGTAAAGTTTTTAACAAACAAACTTCCGAAGGTTCTCTTTAACTCATTCATCAACTGAATCCATGTTGGGTGAGGATGGTTTGGCTTCGAATCTCCATAGAAGGGAAGTGGTTTGCCACCTTTCATGGAAGCTTCTAAGTGATAAAGCCAATCCCATGGAAATTGTGATTGATCTTATCTCCTTCCCCTCTATCTATAAAAGCTTGTCTCTATGCCAGGAGTCCAAGAGATTGAAGCTGCAAGAGCCTTCTTTGCACCCATAAGGCCAAATCTAAGTGAGGAGATTCTTGTAACCAAGGAGAGAGAGGCTTGTTTCCTATCCCAACAAGCTTCACAAGACTTGTGTAGCTGATCACCCAGCCAAAGGAGGATTTGACGTCAGAACTATGGTTGTATTCTTCTTTGTTGTTTATCAATAATAGATGACTATCATTATGGTTCCACTCTCATTGTCCTTTGTAATGATTGATGTTGAGTTATATCTTTTCTGACTGATATATAATTGCATCTATTGGATTTTATGCATGTATTTGTGTTGTTCTTTTCATGTGCAGGTGTCCATTCACAGAGATCGTGGGGATTGTGACTGGCCGAAGCAAAGGAACGAGGGCGACATCTCTTCTACGAATATTAGCATTGGAATCCAAGTAGGTTCTCATCATTCACCTTTAAATTTCAATTAGGAACTTGCGTGATAGCATTGTTTGATTGTTGCTAGACCCGATCTGGGCTAGTAGGGATCACCTCTGTCCGCAGAGGGGATTTACCTCTACAACAATTTGGTGACTCCACTGGGGAGTTAGCTTGTTGTTTGATTTGTAAACTTTAGACGGAGCCTGAAGTACGACCAGATAGCCTTCGAAACACTATTTCTTTGCATTAGCGAAGTAGATCAACGCCACTTCAGTCAATCTCCAGTTTGGTTTACGGACTAAACAACTTGGAGTTGTCTTGCCTCTTTGGTTCTCTTGTTTGGTTGCTTAGATAGCTTTCTAGGTTAGATTTCTTGTTGTCTCTTGCTTCCTGGCCTGCCTGGATACAGTCAACCAAGCCTTGGACTGCTTGTTCTTACTTTTGACCTAGCAAACTTCATTAGCGTGGTTTTTTCCTTGACAGTTGCGCCAGTTGGCACATGTTGCTCAAAGACAACCTGCGCCAATCCCTTTATAGCGTGAGTTGCAGCCTGACAGTCACGCCAGGCCTGTCAACTTTTCCAATTTGCTTGTTTGCAAGTCCTCTGAGCTTGGATTTATATCTTTCCATGTCTTTTTCAATTACTGGAGTGTGTTTTATCCTTATTTGATTGGTTTCCAGCCTCTGTCCTTCGGGTGTTTGCCTCTTTCCATCGATTTCACATCCCAGCCCTAGGGCATCTAGTGGCTTTGTGCATCGAGCCTCCTGTAGGAATCTTGGGTTCTTTGGTCATCCAGTTGACCTTGTGATTACTCTTTTGCACTTGCTCAGTGATTATCAAGGTTTTTTGATTGATTTTCAAGCGATTTTCTTCTTTCCCGCTTGGATTTCGTTTGGCTTCGTTTGGGCTTAGATTACATAGCTCATTGAGGTCTTTGTTTTTCTTTTTGGTTTGAAGAACTATCTTGATGTTTTGGGGACTTGATTGTGTTCTCATTGAGTGAAGTTTGTCTCTTTTACTCAGTGTTAATATCTCTCAAAATTTATTTAGTGCATTGTGCCATTGAAAAGAAAACGAACAATCTCTTTTCCGTTGAATTAGTTAATGGGAATTAGAGCTTTTCATTGATTAGTGATTCTAAAAGAAAAGTTTCATTTATTACCATTAGCTGCATTAGAGTGGTTGTTGATGGTCATTTTGTTTGATTGAAAGTTCTCAACTATCTCGTAGTTAGTGTTCATCGAACGAAATGATATTTTTTGGCATATAGCTTGCATGTAGCGAATTGTGAGAGATTACATACGGTAGGACCTCGAAATCGAAACTTAATCAAAGATCAACCGTAAAATGAACTGAATCAACTTAATAATGCATTGGAACTTAACACAAACATCTAGAGGTCTAGGCTAGAGACGTGTTCTGGCATTGTTAAACTTAGTCACTTTTGTTTCACATTATGGTTGGGTGATTCCTCCTCTTGTGACTCGATAGTGGTCTAACACGGATTTGTGCTCCCACGTAATGTCGAGTATATGGGGAGACCCCACTAGGTTATCATCCTTGATCCACAGGAAGCCGTGTCTACCGCTTTACAAGCCGTAACGCACCGAACACAACATTCGGGAAGATTGATTGCCGTACGAAAAGTCCTTGGTTCTCATATGATTACCCAGGTGTATATGCAGTTTTATGGATTGTCTGGTAAACCCTTTTCCTAGTTTCTCTAGAGTAGTCACTTTTGATCCTTTTCAGACTCCTTAAAAGAAAAGGCTCACTTGAGCACTTGTCCCTTCGGGCTCACAAAACATTCGAAGGCGACTAGAGTCACCTTTTTGTCCTTTTCTGGACTCTTAAAACATGAAAAGGTCAAGTTCAATCCCTTTGTCTTAAAATTTATTCGGCCGCGTTCACATTTACCCGGTTAGGTCTTGTTCGCATTAGCTTGAGTAGGTTTCTTTTTCATTCTCAATGGCAACTTTTCCGAGTTTCACCAACCCAAGTACCCCTCCTGACGGGCATCCTGGTCATTTCCCTCCTCTTGGGAATGTTGGTGCTCCTTATATGGCAACGTTGTCCCTCCCGGGGCTAACTGTTGGGTTGCCGGTTTGGTTGTTCTCAACCTCTTTGGTCCCTGCCATCTCACTGTCTGGTCAATTAGTCCCTCCACCTGAACAACATCATGTTGATTCTAGGGTGGATCTCTCCCCTTCGACGCCTATTTCTACGTCCTCCTCTTCTACTTCACCTGGTGAGAGTCTCGATTCGAGTAACCAGGTGGCTAAGAAGAAGAAGAAGAGGACCAAGAAAAAGAAGTCTTCTAAGGGAGAGGCTGCAAGTATAACTCTTACTCCTCCGAGTCCCCCTGAAGTCAGGCCACCTTCTGCTCCTCCGCGAAAGGTCAAATTTCCTTGTAGATTATGCAAGGAGGACCATCTTCTTCGCGATTGTCCTGGCATTCCCAAGGTCCTAGAAGTATGGTCTCGCGATCCGACTCGCCCCTCATCATCCTCTGAAGTTCACGACGATGCTACCCTATAAGTTGGGAATGGTAAGGGAAAAGGGAAGGTTCGAATCCCCTGTCGACTTTGTGAAGGCAATCATCCCCTTCACCTTTGTCCGCTCATGGATAAAGCCTCCGGTGTTTTGGAAAGTCTCACCGCTCCCTCACCCCAACTCCCTGTTGGATATCAACGTCTCTCTGCAGCTGCAGCTCATTCCCCTGTTGACAAAGAGATTGACTTAGATTCTTCTCTTGTTCGGGCCCCTCTTCCCGAACCTGGCTATGCCCAGCCTGTTCCAGACCAACCATTGGTCGGAAAGGGTGTCGACTCGAGTTCACCACCCGTCGATCACTCTGTTTCGGAAGAGCATAATTCCCATGTCCTTCTCGTCTCCTTAGATTCTCCTGAGCCCGAAAATGGCTCTCCCATCCCTGCAGCTCCGGAGAATCCTGCTTCGGTTACTTTTGAGTAGGGGGGCAATCATATGATTCCCCCACCAAGTAGTTCAGTTGTTTCCTTCGACTAGAATTGTTTGACTACCTCCCCCCTTCCATCCCATGTGCCTTTCTGGGTCACCGTACATGCCTATAATACGGTGCTACCTGGCACTGTGTTGGATGAGGGAGCATCTGTTAGTCTTATGCCCGCCACTATTTGGCAAGCTTTGGGTTCCCCACAACTTGTGCCAGTCGCACTGAATCTGACAGCTTTTGACAGAGGAACTAGTCAACCATTAGGGATCCTTCCAAATTTCCCTGTTACTTTGGGAGGCAAGACTGTCTATATAGACGTATCAGTGACCCAAGGTGCTTTAGATTTTAGTCTTCTCCTTGGTCGTGACTATGTTTATGCCATGGGGGCCCTTGTCTCTTCACTTTTCCGGGTGGTTTGCTTTCCACATGATGGAAGAATAGTGACGATAGATCAATTATCGTTCGTCCGTCCCCGGGTGCCTCCTGTGCAGTTGTCATCCCCTCCTGGTTTTCATCCACCAGTTGCATCTGCCCCACCACAGATCAACTACATGGCCACCTCTCCCATGCCTGGATCCAGTGATGCCGTCGTCATGCATAGCGTCCTGGGGGCATTGGGCCCTGACTTCCAAGATGTTGGCCTTCCATCAGGAGCGGCACTCTTGGAAGTCTCAACTTCCTATTCATTATGATGAAGTCTGGACGGAGCATAGTTCCTTTCCGGTGTCAAGCTCCTTAAAAAATGAAACTAGGTGTCCGGAGCATAGTTCACTTTCCTATGTCAAGCTCCTTAAAAAATGAACTTGGGCCTGGCGGAGCATAGTTCGTTTTCCTATGTCAAGCTCCTTAAAAAATGAAACAAGGTGTCCGAGGATAGTTTTGATCTTGTGGCGACCTCGTTAAAAAATGAAACAACGTGTTCGAGCATAGTTCCTGATCTTGTGTCAAGCTCATTAAAAAATGTAACAAGGGTTATGAGGATAGTTCTTTTACTGTGTCAACCTCATTAAAAAATGAAACAACTCCCTTTCAAAATCGAGTCTTTTGATTAAGATCTCGTAAAATACAAGTCGAGTCTTTCATCGACCTCAAGAGTGAACCTTCATTCCATCCACTTTGTTGAATGCAATGAAGCTTGGGGGGCATGTACCTCGATTTGCGTTATTATGCTGGGGGCATGCGAACTTATAACAAGCATAGTTTTTCGTTTCAAGCTTGTGTAAACATGAAACCGAATCCAAGCAGAGTTCTCCATGGTTCAAGCTTGTGTAAAAATGAACCCATATCTGATTTACATCTCGTGACTATTACCTTTTATCTGCTAAATTCTTCTAGATGAGCCTTGGTTGTTTCATTCCATTGCTACCATCTCTTTGGCTGATCATATGCTTTCACTTGGTTGTTTATCCTTTCCTGAGGAACCGTAGCAATGAGTGGTTTTATTAGCCAGCCTCTTGACCATTATATGTTTTGAGCAGTTCCACCATTGCCGGAACCAGTTGCTATCCTTTATACCACTCGTTCCTCCAGGACGAGTCTCCTTTAAGATCTTTTATGACTCGTAAAATATGAAAAGATTGCTGAGTATTTTTTCCCTTTTTGACTCGTTAAAGAGAATAAAAATGGAGGTCCGCTTTCAACTCTTTTCTGACCGATTAAAGACGAAAAGATTGCCGAGTTACTCCTCTTGACTCATTAAATGTTAATAAGAGGCGGTCGCTTTAAACTCTTTTACGACCGTGTAAACACAAAAAGATTGTCGGGCCCTTGTCGTTTCCGGCTCGTTAACGGTTATGAAACGACGTGATACCGATCGTTTTTTTTACTTTTTCAGATCGATGTCACTACTTGTGAAAAGTACTCCTCGATCGTAATGGTCGAGCGGTTCTTTCGAGCATTGTTTTATACTTTTTCGGGCTCGAGAGACACAACTTTACGAAAAAGGACCCCTTGGAGTTTTCTTTTCCGCTGTCTTTTCAGACTCTCTAAACAAGAAAAGATGTCGAGTTCTTCCTTTGTCAGACTCGTTAAAACTTAATGGCATCGGACGTCGTTGAAATGACGCCTCACAAGCATATGCTATCCCCGGACAGCCTGTTTCATTTTTTAGGGAGCTTGACATAGGAAAACGAACTATGCTCTGACCAGACTTCATCATAATGAATGGGAAGTCGGTGCTTCCAAGAGTGCTGCTCCCGGTGGGAGGACAACATTTCGAAAGTCTGGACCCAATGCCCCCAGGACACTATGCACGACGGCAGCATCACTGGATCCAGGCATGGGATGGGTGGCCACGTAGTTGATCTGTGGGGAAACAGATGCAACTGGTGGATGAAAACCGGGGGGAAATGACTGCGGTGCAGGAGGAGCTTGTTGACGGACGAATGATAACTGATCGAATGTCACTATCCTTCCATCGTGTGGAAAGAAAACCACACGGAAAAGTGAAGAAACGATGGCTCCCATATCATACACGTAGTCTCGACTAAGGAGAAGACTGAAGTCCAAAGATCCTTGGGTAACCAAGACATCTATATAGACAGTCTTACCTCCCAAAGTGATAGGAAACTGTGGGAGGATCCCCAATGGTTGACTAGTTCCTCCGTCGAAAGTTGTGAGATTCGGTGCGACGGGCACAAGCGGTGGGGAACCCAACGCTTGCCAAGTAGTAACGGGCATAAGACTAACCGATGCGCCTTCATCTAACATAGTGCCGGGAAGCGCCGTATTGTAGGCATAGGCGGTGACCCAGAAAGGCACATGGGATGGAAGGGGAGGGGTAGTCAAATGACTCCAGTCGAAAGAAACGACTGAACTACTTGGTGGGGGAATCATATGATTGCCCCCCTGCTCAGAAGGAACCGAATCAGAAGTCTCTGGAGCTGTTGAGATTCCAAAATCTTTGTCAAGATCAGGAGACTCGGATGAGACGAGAAGAACATGCGAATTTGATTCTTCCGAAACAGGATGATCGACAGGTGGTGAATGCGAGTCGTCACCCTTCCCGACCAATGGCTGGTCGAGAGCCGGCTGGGCACAGCCAGGCTCAGGAAGAGGGGTCTGAACAAGAGAAGAATGTGAATCAATCTCTTTATCAGGAGGGGGATGATCAGCAGTGGTAGCAAGACGCTGATATCCAACAGGGAGTTGGGGTGAGGGAGCTGAGAGACTTTCCAAAACACTGGAGGCTTTATCCATAAGTGGAAAAAGGTGAAGGGGATGATTGCCTTCACAAAGTCGATAGGGGAAACGAACCTTCCCTTTTCCCTTACCAACTGATAGGATAGCATCGCTATGAGATGGCGAGGGGCGAGCCGGGGCATGAGACCATACATCTAGGACCCTGGGAATGCCAGGGCAATCGCGAAGAAGATGGTCCTCCTTGCATAATCGACAAGGAAACTTAGCCTTCAGTGGAGGGGCAGAAGGCGGCTCGACTTCAGGTGTACTGGGGGTAGGAGCAAGAGGGATACTCGTAACCCCTCCCTTAGGAGACTTCTTCTTCTTGGTCTTTTTCTTCTTCTTCTTAGCCAGCGGGGTACTCGAAGTGAGACTTTCGCCAGGTGAAGTAGAAGAGGAAGACGTAGAAGTAGGCGTCGAAGGGGAGAGACCCACCTTAGGTTCAACATGATGTTGTTCAGGTGGAGGGACTGAAGGACCAACAACCGATACGGTAGAGACCAAAGAGGTTGAAAACAACCATACGGGCAACCCGACGGTTAACCCTGGGAGGGATAACGTCGCCATATACGGAGCACCAACATTCCCGAGAGGAGGGAAGTGACCAGGATTCCCATCAGGAGGGGAACTTGGGTCGGTGAACCCAGGGAAAGTTGCCATCGGAAACAAGAACGAGACCTACACAATCTAACACACACGAGATCTAACCAGGTAAATGTAATCGTGGCCGAATTAATTTTAAGACACTGGAACTAAACTTGACCTTTTCATGTTTCAAGAGTCGAGAAAAGGACGAAAAGATGACTCCAGTCTCCTTCGAATTTTTAATGAGCATGAAGTGACAAGATGCTCACTGGCACCTTTTCATTTAAGGAGTCCGAAAAGGATCAAAAGTGACTACTCTGGAGACTCTAGGCAAAGGGTTTACCAAGCAATCCGTAAAACTGCTTATACACCTTGGCAATCGTATGAGAACCAAGCACTTTCCGTACTGCAGTCAATCTTCCCGAATGTTGTGTTCGGTGCGTTACGACTCACAAGGCGGCAGACTCGGCTTCCTATGGATCAAGGATAAAAGCCTAGTGGGGTCTCCCCATATACGCGACGGTACGTGGGAGCGCAGTCCGTGTTGGCAACTATCGATTCAACGTGGAGGAATCACCCAACCACTCCTCGACACTTACCAGGTTTAAAGACGCCGGAACACGTCTCTAGCCTAGACCTCTAAAATGTTTGCGTTAAGTTCCAATGCGTTTTTAGGTTAATTCGGTTTATTTTATGGTTGATCTTGAGTTAAGTCTCGGTTTTAGGTCTTACCGTATGATCTCTCACAATTGCCTATATGCACACTACATGCCAAAGAACATCATTTTGTTCGATGAATTCTAACTACGGGAGGGTTAAGAGTTTTCGATCAAACAAAATGAACATGATCAATCAAACAACCTAATGCAACTAATGATAAGGAAACGAAACTTTTTCTTTTGAGAATGCAAGTCAATGAAAAGATCTTTTTCCTTTTAACTAATGAATGCAAAAGATACTAGTTTGATTTCTTTTCCAATGGCACTATGCACTTTAAAATGAATTTTTAGAGACAATAATACTAAACAAAGAGGAATGAAATCACTCGATGAGTAGCACAACCAAGTTCCAATACACCAAACAGTTCTCCAAATCAAAGGAAAACAAAGGCTCGCGGGCTATGTGATCTAAGCCCAACAAGGTGGAAATGCAATCCAAGCCAGAAGGAAGGTTTTCGCAAAAGCAAAGGCAAGCAGCAAACGAATCTTTGTGAACAAGCAACAAAACAAAACCAATCCAATGAAAACGGGATGATCACACTAGGTCACAAGGGACAAAAACGAGATTCGCTCAACAAGGCTTCCCAAGAAAATGCTTCAGTGTTCAAACAATGAAAATCAAGTCATAGAGCAAGTGGAAAGAAGAGGGGAAAGTCAAAGCAACAGGTTCAGGAGGCTAATTTGGACAAAAATAAATTCTACAGGATCAGCGTGGGTGGCCTTCAGCAACTTGGCGCTGACAAGAGAAGGCCTGTAGCAACTTTGCGACGTCAGGGCGGAAGAACACGGATTAAGCGCGCTGTCTCAAAAACGAGGTCAGCGCTACTGTTGGACGTTCAGGCGCGATGACAGGAAGGACAAAGAAGCAGGTATGCGACGTTAGCGCGTCTGTTTTGAATTAAACTGCGCTAAGGGTAAAAAACAAGCAGAATCAAAGCAAAAGCTCCTAAACCAAAGATAAAAACTCTTCAGGCAATTAAGGCACTTCTCAGATGGGCCCAAGAAGCTTAAAAGCAGAGACAGAAATCCCCAATCTTGACAAAAGAGTAACAATCAAACTCGAAAATAAGGATGAACAACAAGAGACATAGACAAGACTCCCCAGCGGAGTTGCCAAATTGTTGTATAGGTTAATCCCCTCTACGGATAGAGGCGATCCCTACTAGCCCAACATGGGTCTAGCAACAATCAATCAATGCTAATGTGCAAGCTCCTAATTGCAATTAAACAAAGTAGGCAAAGAACACCTACTTGGATTCCAACGCTCTTGTTTGATGAAGAGATGCCACACTCGCTCCTTTGCTCTGGCCGGTCACAATCCTCCACTATCCTCATGGTCGGACACCTGCACGCACAAAGAGAAGACAAACACAAGCGTGAAATCTAATAAAAGCAACTATACATCAGTCAGAAAGGATGTAATTCACATTTAGCCATTGCATAGACAAATGAGAATGGAACCATAACAGTAGTCATCTATTATTAATCAACAATCAGAGAAAGATACAACCATGTTCTGACGCTGAGTCCTTCTCAAGAGGGTCTAGCCAGCAAGTCTCATAAGAATTCACCCAAGAAGTAGATCTCCCAAGTCAAGCAACTCTCTCTCACACAAAAACTCTAAGACTTCACAACCTTTCTCTAGCTCTCTAGCAATCCACACTTTATCACACCAACTACCTACTAGCAGCAGCACACCAAACACTATGAATTCCTTGTTGTCAAAAACTAAAACTAAAAAACTAAAAACTAACTGCTGATAGTAATGGTGGAGGAATATATAGGAGGAGAAGGCCTCCATGGGGGGTGGAAGGATAAGCTTATCTCCAAGAAAGGTGGCCTATAGGACGAACAGACATTCCATAGACGGGAGGGCGATACTCACAAGGCCAACAACCAGGTCTGGAGTCATCTGGAAGGTTGGCTGTTAGAACAAATTCGCCCAAACAGGATCAGCGCGGATTATCAAGTAACTGGCGTGCTGACGTCGCACCTCAATAACTAGGAAAGTCATGTTAGCACGACCCAATACAAAGGAAAGGTGCGCTGGCTTATGAAATCGACCAGCGCAGGAAAGTGATGTTCTTCCGCGCTGGCAGCGCACTGAATACATTATGATCCGCCAGTCAGCGCGGATATTTCAATAACAGACGCACTGATGCAGTAAACCTTAGAAAAGAGGGTCATTTGGCGAATTCAGAGAGCATGGACTTGATTTTATGACACAGTAGGGATACTGACTGGATGACAGTGACAATTTGCTGTGTAAAAGAGATACTATTTCCACATATCTGAACAAGCTCACCACCTATATATATGAGCTTGGAAGTGTGGGAATAACTACTTTCGATGATGATATGGTGAGCCTCGCTCTCCTTGGCCTTCCAAAGAGTTGGAATAGCCACCAGGACTGTGTGAATGGAAGGGAGAAACTACCAGATTGGGAATGACTATCGTTGGATCTCATGCAGGAGGAGATCAGGAGGAGCACATGAGATGGTTCTTCATCCAAGGATGATGATGAAGAAAATTTGGGCTTAGCAGGTAAGGCAAGGAAAGGGAAGGGGAAGGCATCCCATTCTGAATCAAATTCTTCTCATGGAGGGAAGAAGGGTGACAAATCTAAAGTGAGATGCTTTAATTGTCACGAGATGGGTCATTATGTGACTAATTTCCCATCAAATAAGTCCAAGAAGGGATCATCGGAAGGATCTAAAGGTGAGGCATTAGCCTCTCAGTTCAAAACGGACTTCACCCTCATCGCATGCATGGTGTCATCGATGATGGGTCGTGGTTGGTATCTTGCCAATGGAGCCTCATTCCACATGACCAATGATAAAATTTTATTTAGTACCTTGGACGGGAAAGACCTCAAAATGTGCATAGAGATGGGTGACGATGAAAGGTATAGTGTTTCAGGAGTGGACATGGATTCTTTTCAAAGGGAACATGGATCTCTTATCACCTTGAAAGATGTGAAGTATGTGCTTGGACTGAAGAAGAATTTGGTATCGATCTCGATGTTGGAGGACAAAGGCTATGATGTTGTCTTCAGTAAGGGAAAGGTTTTCCTTAGACACATCACCATGAGACAAGTGAAACATATTGGTTCACGAGTCAAGAACCTACATGCTCTTGAGGTTCAAGATGCATGCAAAGCCTTAACGAGCAAGGAAAATGTTAGAGACTTGGTGGTTGAGAGGGAGAGTAAATTACCTCTCAACATGCATCCCCAAAAGAATTCTTAGACAATTGTGGAGGAGCCACAATTGGAGATGCTGAGAGGAGACCGAGTGGAGGCATCCCCTCATGCAGAGACCTCTAGTAGGGGGGAAATTTTGAGCCAAGTGGGAAGAGGGATCACATGCAGCCAATATACCTCCAGGTGTGAGGTGGGTGTTATATACATATTTGGGCACTGCAACCCCAATCATATATGTCAATAAATCAAGGGCTCTTAAAGCCCTAAATTTTTTGTTTCATACCCTAAAATATCATGGTCAACTGATTACATCATTTCACAAAAGTTCCACCTGAAAAACCACTTAGAACTGGTCGAAACTGACCCATACAAACTGCTCCATGCTTAGGGTGTGATGCATACTGGCTGCTACACTGGCCATGTGAGATGCATACTAAAAGAGCCTTCTGTGGGGTTCAATGGGTGAGAGTAGACAAATGGCAGAGACAGTTTGCTATGTGGAAACCCAGGGAATCTTCTAGAAACTTCTCATATGACACTTGCCTCTCTAAATTTTCCCAGGGATGAGTAAGAGATCATGAAATCTCCAAGTGAAACCGAGAACTATCAGTGAAATGACACTAATCAAAAACCCAGAAGCTGACTCACCCCTTTGCAAATATCTCTAAATGGATCCCTCATCACAGAGATCTAGAGGCAGGAATTTTGTAATTTGTAAGGAAGTGTTGTTGGTTTCTTTTTGAGACATTGTATTGTTGGGTGATCTTTCTTTTCATGAGGTGAAGAGGGCTTTCATGCTGGGAGGATGATGCTAGATCAGACAGCGGGGTTGTAATCCTATCTTCTACTTCTACTATCAAAAAAGTTATTTGAGTTTTCCTCCATATATTTGTGTACTTGTGAATCTCGTATTTATGAATGCAATTGTATGGTTAATGTACTTCTAATTCTACATTGTTTATGGTATTATAGATCTCTATGCTTTGATGATGTTTTTTTGCTTTGTCTCTACAAGTGTTCTTTAAAGTGGGACAAGTGAGAAAGGAGTGGCAAGCTCTATCAAAGGAGAGAGGAAACAAGCAAGGAGCCAAGCGAAAGATTATGGTTGGTGCTCTCTACTTCTCTCTTATCTATCATACATAAAGGAAAACACAAGTTACTTTGAACTATTTGTTTCTAATATAGCTACCCGTATTAGTGGGACTAGTAGATCAAATAGACACTTTCTTTCCCAGAAACAAAATGGTGACTCCATTGGGGAGTGATTAGCTTGTTTGTTTGTAATTGTTGTTTGCTTTGTAAACTACAGACGGAGCCTGAAGTTAAGCTAGCTAGCCTTTGAACTGCTTTTGCTATGCAACTACAAAGTAGATCAACACTGCTTCAGTTAATCTCTGGGTTGGTTTATGAACTAAACATCTGACTTGAAAACATCCTAAGTGCCTTTGTGGTAGCTCAATAACCTCATAATATCATACCCCTATACTTGGTTGTTACTATCTATCATAACTTAGCTGAAATAAATGAACTTAGCTGCAAATTTTGAGAAAAAACCAAGCTCAATTTCGTTCCTTGGTCCATTGCACTATTTGTAACTAGCAGCCTAGATGCATCGCATCTCCTGTGTGTTGCAGGTGAAATGCATCCCTATTTCCCTTAAGGACAGGTGAGATCACTGAATGATATTGTTTCCTTCTCTAGAATTTGGTTTTTTTCTTCTTTGTTTTCAACTCTATTCAGTAGTTTTGTTGCTTATGATCAGTATATCATTGTTGAAGCCTTCTTCCTTTACATTATTCAGCCTCCATTGATAAGGAATTGTGAATGCTTTTTATGTATTTTTTATCATTTACAGTCCTCCTTTGTCAAGAGTATCTTAATCAGATTGTCGTCTTTTGATTCAAAAGTGTCATAACTGTCGTTTCGAGTCAAGAAGAAGAGTGTCATAAAGTCTTCCTCTTCTAGATAATTGATTGTACTTTTGTCATTGTATTTGATTTGAATTGTCAATATTTGAAGTTTCGAAAGTAGTTTTCCATTCGAAATCAAAAGTGTCGTTCTAGTATTCCTTTCATTTTGAAAAGAAATTGCTGAAGTGTAGCTTTGAAAGAAATAGCTCAGATCTGTACTTAGCTTTCCTTTTTGGCATTCTCACAATAAGGAAACAGAAAAACAAATACATGCATGGGAATTTTCATTTAGACTGCATGTAGAAAATGATTTAGGAAAAGTGCATTTAATGTGTGCTCTCTGCTCTCTACTGAAAGAATCATACTTTTCTTTCCTTAGTAGCTAGGATTTTCATTGCTAAAAGAAAACAAACAACTGTTTATCATTTTAGGTTGCATATTTAGGAATTTTAAATGTAGGAAATTCCATAAGGTAACTGGAAATTCTCGTTTTCTCAACACCTAGGGGCATGCAAACCTTTTTTATGCAAGTAAAAAGCGACCAGTGTAACTCTAACCTCGTAGTGTTTTAGATTAACCCTTAGTAACAACTGCTTTGATTAGGTGAATGGTTTGATCCACAATTCACCTTTTTCAGTGGCGTGCAGGCAAAGCAAAGGAAACATTTTTTCAGAAACTATCCTACCTAACCTCAATAGTGCATTAACTCTTAATGTAGTTAGTTCTATAGTTGGTCATTTCTAGCCTGCATGAAAGGGCAGCTGAGCAAAGTTTTGCATGGGGCAAGCTCACTAGAAAATGAAGCTACTAATAAGAGACATATTTAAAGATGACTGGCAAGCAATGTTTCCGCAAAGTTCAAGCTCATTAAAAAATAAGTCCGCCACTGAGCATAGTTTCTAAAGATTCAAGCTCATTAAAAAATGAATCCACCCTGGGTAAACAACCTTCGTGATTGCCTTGCTATGAGCCTTTGAGCCTTGGTTGTGTTCTCATCATCACCCCCATTATTTTGGTCGTCCATACACTTCCACTTGATTGTTTACCCTTTTGAGGAACAGCTACGACTAGTGATTCTATTAGCCACCCTCTTTACATTGTCATGTTTGAGAAGTTCCAAGCTTACCTGGAACCAGTTGTTACCCGAAAACATCACTCGTTCCTCAAAGACGAGTCTCTTTTAAGCTCTTTTTAGACTCGTAAAATATGGAAAGATTGCCGAGCTACTAGCACTTCCAGCTCATTAAAGTAAGGGAAAGTTCCATCCCTCCTCTACATTTTAATATTTTTTGACCTGAGGGATCATTCAACAAAAAGATCGAGCGCTTGCCTTTTTTGGCTTGCTAAAACTATCAAAAAGCCATCCCTTTCGTATTATTTTATACTTTTTCGGACTTAAGGGATTATGCCATGAAAAAGGGCTGTTGGAGTTTCCTTTTCATCCCTTTTCAAACTCTTTAAACATGAAAAGGAACAAGTTATCTTTGTCATTAAACTTGTTAAAACAATAGTGAGAAACTTGTCCATCCGTACAAGAGCGAATTTCATTGTCGCTAAGCTCGCTAAAACATAGCGACAAGTTTGCGCAAAGGGAAAATTATAGAACAAGCATATGTTATCCTCCTCAATCTTGACAAAAATAAAGAGGTACTGGTCAACAATGACTGGGGAAAAAGGGAAGAATACTTTGAGTGCTAATCATCAATAGTTCACTTAGCACTTATCCTCAGATGTCAAGATGGATAGTTTGATCCAAACAGTGGAGAGAATCATGGTTGATTGGCTAACCATCACAGATATAGCTAAACCACCAATCAAGAATCAAAATTTTAGAGGACAGTGGCAGCCCCAATTCCAGATGAAGCAGAGGGAACAAAAGGCACCGGACCAACCAGCAGAACAACAACATATCAGAACTCCTTTGCAATAGAATTATGCTCAGGGAATGGAAGAAGAAGATGATGATGATCCGATAATCAAAGCAAACCATTTTTTCACTGCTGATGGCATGCCCATTTTTCTAACAGAGGATGAAGAATATGCAGAGGTTCCAGACATTCAGACAGATGAAGATTACATATTAGCAAACAATGTAGTTTTGAAGGCTAAGTCTGATGATTTTTGAAGGCTAAGTCTGATGATTTTCAACGAGGTTATATGAATGCTTTGACAGCTCAGCAGAAGCAGTATTCTTTGAGGAGTAAAGATGTACCGATTAATCACATTCAGAAAAGAAAGGATCTACAATCAAAGAATGACTCCTCAAACATTCAAAAGAAAGGGAAAGAGCCTACTAATTCAAGTTCCAGCAAAGTACCATCAGCGAATATCATTGCAAAATGAGAAGAACAATTAGCAAAATGCAGTGAAAGAGCAAGTAGAGAAGAAGGACATTACTGTCAAAGAGGTAGAAAAAGTTTCATCCATTAATTTAGAAAGTGAAAATGCTAAATTGAAGGTGTCCATTCCTTTGACTGAACTAGTAAAGAATAGAAATTATAAACACCATGTATCTAGAATTTTGCAAATGGACCCTTTGTCAGACATGGTAAATGTCGAAGATGATCATCCTAAACTCATTTTTGGCCCAGCCATAGAAGGTCAGCCTAAAGATAGTGAAGTTCCTCCTTTTTATCTGAGTCTTAGATTGCATGAGTACATTCTTCATAATGCCATGTTGGATTCTGGAGCTTCTCATAATTTGATGCCTGAAGCCATTATGGAAAAGTTGGGCCTAGATATTACCCAGAAATATCATGATTTGTACACCTTTGACTCCGGTAGAGTTCGTTGCATTGGTCTTATCAAAGATCTAGTAGTGTCCTTAGATCAAATCCTAGCCAAAAATGTTTTGATGGATGTGGTTGTTGTTGATATTCCACCTCGATTCAGTATGCTCTTGTCTAGATCGTGGGGTGCTAAACTCAAGGGCACTTTACAACTTGACTTCTCTTATGCTACCATTCCCATTTTCGGTCAATTGAGGAAATTATACCGAGAGAAGAAAATGAAATACATGATCACTAGTAAAGAGAAGCCTGTGAATCATCCAATAAATGTTGTACATACTGATTTAGAATCATTTGTTTTGTACTCTGATAGCATATTAAATGATGTAGATATTCAGATTGTAGAAGTATATGATGTGCTGAAAATTTCCAAAAATTTTAGGGCAGTCCTTAATCAGAAAAAAGAGAAAATAGCAAGTTTTTCTGAGCAGCCTACACAGCAGCACAACATTAGTGAAGAGTAGAAAAATGAAGTAATCAGTCAAGATAAGGTAGACAAGGAAACAAAATTTCAGCATCTAGAAGATGAAGCCGACCTTTGGAGCATGGACTTCGATGGTGATGTGGGTAAGGACAGTGCTGGTATAGGAATTTGGATTCACAACCTTGCTTTCCAGCCTACCAGAGTCCCAAGTAATGTTAGAGTATGTTCTTACAAGTTGGATTTTGATTGCTCTAACAATGAAGCAGAGTATGAGGCTTTGATTATAGGTCTTAAAATTTTGAAGAAACTGAATGCAAAAACGATTTCTGTCTATGGTGATTCTGAGCTGGTGATCAAATAGGTAAAGGGAGAGTATCAAGCAAAGCATCCATGGATGAGAGCCTACAGAAATGCAGTTCTAGATCTTTTGAGAATGTTTCCTAAATATACGTTAATAGCAGTACCCCGAACTCAAAACATTATTGTAGATTCACTCGCCACTGCGGCAAGTAATTTGAAGATCCCAATGAAATCCAGCAACAAGTTTGAAATTAATGTCAAAAACCGGCCTCCTGTTTTGGATAATTTAAGGTATTGGAAAGTGTTTTGGGATGATAATGAAATCAATGCAGTTTTGCAGAATGAAGAAAAGTTCAATAATTCTTCCATTGATGATGATTGTGATACCGATGAACAAGAGATTGAGGTGAATCAGATGGAGGTATTACAGCTGGAGGATAACATTATTCCTAGATGTCTCATACCTTTAGAGGAGATTTTTGATCAATATGATGTTGCAAGAAAGCCGAGCTTGGTCCCTATCAACAAATGAGTTGAAGATGTCAATCTCGGAACAGCTGACAAGCCCAAGCTTGTAAAGCTATCAAAAGAATTGTCTCTCGAGGTAAAGGCCCAGTATGGTAGATTACTTTCTGAATTCTCTGATGTGTTTGCATGGGATTATTTGGAATTAAAGGTGTATGACAAGGATATAATTCAGCATACTATTACTATCAAGCCGGATCAAAATCCTTTCAAACAAAAGTTGAGAAGGATCAATCCAAATCTGCTACCATCCATCGAGAAAGAGGTGAATAGATTGTTCAAAGTTGGCATCATTGTTCCAATCATATTTTCTAATTGGATTTTGAACTTGGTCCCGGTACGAAAGAAGACTTGAGAAATAAGGTTGTTCATAGATTTCCAGAACCTCAACAAAGTATCCTTAAAGGATAACTATCCACTTCCAAAGATGGACCATATTATGCAAAGAGTAGTTGGAGCATCACGGATGTCACTACTCAATGGTTACTCATACTACAATCAGATCATGGTGCATGAAAAAGACCAAGACAAAACTACCTTCACAACACCTTGGGGAACTTTTCAGTATGCCAAAATGCCATTCAGATTGAAGAATGCCGGAGCCACTTTTTAGTGAGCAATGGACATCACTTTCGCTAATGAGAAGGATGTTTTCTTAGTTGTTTATTTAGATGATTTGACGGTATTTTCTAGTTCTAATGATGAAAACTTACACCACTTAAGGATTGTCATTCAAAGATGTAGAAAGTTCGGGATTTCTCTCAACCCCAAGAAGAGTACTTTTGCCATGGATGAGGGTAAACTCCTCATATCATTTCTAAAGATGGTATCCACATTGATCCTTCAAGGTTGGAGGCAATTTAGCATATAGAATTTCTGCGCAACAAAAAGAAGATTCAGGCTCTCAGTGGTAAGATGAATTTCTTATGCATATTTATATCTAATTTGGCAAAACATTTACATGAGACGACTAATATGTTGAAAAGGGACAGCATTGTGAAATGGACCAAGGATGCCATGAAGTCATTCAATTTGGTAAATTTTTCTTTGACCACAACCCTAGTCTTGATTAGTCCTCGTTACACTCAATATTTCATTATATTTTCAGTTGCATCCGAGCATACCATGGTTGTAGTATTGACGCAAAAAAGAGATCAGATTGAGAAACCCATTGCTTTTTTCAGTAGGACTATTCAAGATGCTACCTTGCAGTATAATATCATTGAAAAACAAGTGTTGTCTCTCATAAAAGCATTGAAGGATTTCAGAGTGTACATTTTGCATTCACATACCATAGCATATGTTCCTAATGCAGTGGTAAAAAATTTTCTAATGCAAACTGATCCAGAGGGAAGAAGAGGTAAGTGGATAGCAGCAATGTTGGAATATGATCTAGAGATTAAACCCACTAAACTGATCAATAGAAAAGGCATAGCAAAACTAATGGCAGAATCACATCTGCATGCTCTAGACATAAATCTCATAATAGTAATGTCGAAGCATGAAGATGGTGGCTCACTCATTCAAGTATCAAAAATGTTTCTCCAATCACCGTGGTATTCTGATATAGTTTATGTTCTTCAACATCTTTTGCCACCTCCTAGAATGTCAAGAAGCAAAGATAGATCACTAAAACTCAAAACAACAAAATTCTGCATTTTAAACAATGCTCTTTATTGGAAAGATCCGGGAGGGGTTCTTCTTAATTTTTTGGTTGAAGATGAAGCTCAGAAGGTGATGCACAATTTTCATAAAGGTGATTGAGGTGGACATTTGTTTTAGAAAACAATAGCTAACAAAGTGTTGAGAGCAGGATATTATTGGCCGAATTTATTTTCAGATTTGTATAAGGTAGTGATGAATTGACATGAATGCCAAGTTTTTCAAAGAAAAAGGAATCTGCTTCCTCTTTCTTTGAAACCAGTTGAATTAAATGCACCCTTCCAGCAGTGGGGACTTGATTTCATAGGGGAAATCCATCCTATATCATCAGGACAACACCAATGGATCTTGACAGCCACCAATTACTTCACCAAGTGGATTGGAGCCATTCCGAAAAGGCAGATTTTTAGAATCTAATATCTTGTCTCATTTTGGTTGCCATCACAAGATCATAACTAATAATGCAACTGCATTTAATTCCAAGAAGATGGTAGAGTTTTTCAATAAGTACAATATTACATTGGGTCATTCAATAGCATACTATCCGCAGGGCAATGGATTGGCCGAGTCATTGAATAAGTCCTTGGTGAATATAATCAAGAAAATGTTGGAGGAAAATAAGAAGAATTGGCATTGAAATCTTGTTAATGCCTTGTGGGCTGACAGAGTGAGCAGTAATAATTCCATAGGTATGTCTCTTTTGAGTTGGTTTACGGTACTGATACAGTATTTCCTACATCACTTGCAGTCCCGGTCATTAGACTACTACAGGAAGCTAGAAGCGAAGAGGATGATATTCATCGAAGAATTAATCAAATGATTCACCTTCAACAAACAAGAGAATAGGTTTCTCAAAACACTTTACAGTTGCAAGGAAAGATAAAGAAGATCTATGACAGCAAAACCAAAGTAGAAAAGTTTTAGCTGGAGGATGTAGTGCTACAGTGGGATGCATAAAATCAGGAGAAAGGAAAGCATGGTAAGTTTGAAAATCTATGGAAAGGACCATATAAAATCTCATCCTATCGAGGATAGAATGCCTTTTTTGTTGAGGGAAATGGATGGTCAGGATTGTTCAGGAGGTCTAGTGAATGGTAGGCTCTTGAAGAATTACTACTTTTGAGGTTGTTTCCTAAAGTTACTACACCTTCATTGTATATACCAAATTGATTTTCCTTGCAAGTTTTCAAGTACACTATCATTTGAGCTTGAGGCCCGAAGTGAAGGCTATAAAGTTTAAATGATTAGTGTCAACTTTGGTCAATTTGGTTTATAGTCAAGTTTTGAGTTAGTTTGGTTGAGAGTCAGTGTTCAGTTGTATTGAGTCATTTTTTCACTTTTTTGGTTTTGACCGTATTGCTCAATGGATGAGGCACTTGGTCTACTGTGTTCTTGACACCTCCAAGGAGCTGCCATCCCTAATAAGGCCAATGTTAGTGTCAGTATCTGCATACTTCCATCAGGGATCAAAATTCACTCTTTTCATTTTCATTTTAGGGGTCCCATACTGAAAATTTTGCATCATTCCATTAGTTCATGATATACTGATCCACTTATGGTTGTTTTCTCTTCAGATAATCTAAATGTTTCCCTCATAGAGTATACTTGCTGATCCTCCTTTAGATTGTCTTCAGTCATGGTTTCATATTCAATCTACAATCATGATTTCATTAGGTCATAGGGCATGATTTCAATAGGTCTTAGGGTTTCACCACCAAGGTCAAAAGTTTGATGTTAACAGGTAAATAAAGGTTAGCAAGGGTATGAGGATGACCGATAAAACAAGCAAGATGATTTGTAATTCAGAAGCTATTGAGTTATTATTTGTTTTAACATAATGTAATTTTCACCTCAAAAACTAGTTTTTGAGGTGAAAACAAAGTATTTTAAGATTATTTGTATTTCATATGTAATTTTAAGTTCCTATATGTAATAATGGATCTCAGCTGCACTAGAGCATTTCTCCTCACTACAAGACAAATGAACAATGCAAAATTCAAGTCCAATTGAGCATTCGTCCACCTTTCAAAAGAAAAGGGTTAGACAATCAAGAGAAATTAAATGAAAAGGTGAAAGTGACAAAATAACATTAGCAAAGGGGGTTTGAGGAGCTAAAGATTAAATTCAAGGATGTACAAATATCTTTTTGCCTTGAAATATTCTTTATTTCCCTCTTACCATGCATTGAGTAAACCCCAGCATTGTTTTTTTTACAAATTGAGGTCGAATCAGCAAAAAGAGTGGAGGCATAGCACATTTCCTCTTGGCAATGCGCACTCCCTTTAGGCATTGTGCACTTCCTTTAAGCATTGCACACTCCCTTAAGGCGTTGCGCACTTCCTCTAGGCATTGTGTGTTTGGCCGGTTTTGCCCCTATTAATTCTTCAGAGGTCCTTATACCTCGTCAGCCTTAAAACAAGTAAGTGTCTTCTTCAAAACATCATTTTCCCTCTCCTCAAATTTTTTCCCCAATGATTGAAGGATGAAATCAAGATTGGTGTTAGTCTTACATTCAAACCCCTAGTTTTTCTCTTAAACCCTGATTTCACAAGAAAGCTTCCCATTTCCCAAAATTACCTAATTAATACCCTATATCCCCTTTTAGAGACCCCTATCCCTACACCTATCAAACTCCCCATCTACCTTTCCCTTCTCCTTTGCATTCCCCTACAATTTACTTAGGGGTTCATAACAAAGACTCCATGGCTGATGAAAGATATAGTCCACACAATGAAGAAGAGCGATCAAACAGAGAGGGAAACATAGAGCAGAGAAGGCCACATAAATGGGGGGAAATTCATAGGTTTGAGCCCACATATCTCAAAGAGCTCCTAGCTTCTCCTATAACAGTGACATCCTTCAAATGGTTAGCGTGTTTTGCATTTTGTGAGCAGGTCCAAGCAGTCCAATACCACCCTAAGTTGACTAGGCTTTTTATAGCCAAAATACAAGATAACCAAGTCAGTCTTGCAAGCATAACCTTCACATTTTCTATTGCCATCAAATCAGCTACCACCGGGATTCCAGAAGTTAGGAAAAATGGTTCAAGCAAGGTGAAATAGAAGCACATTTTTATGAACCATACATCAAACCTAGGTCCAGAAGTGAAAGAAAAGGCTATTTCACTTTCTCATACCTCCTTGATAGATATGCACCCATGATGAAGATTATAATGAAGTATTTTTCATGTGAGGGTAGTTTCTTTAGGGTCTATTCTTACCACACCCGGTTACTTATGCATTTCACTAGGGTTAAAATGCTCAATATACCCTACTATCTTTTCAGGAGTGTTGAGAAAATCAATTACATTGCTTAAATAAGAGAATACAAAGATCAAATGAAAAGCTTAGTTAACCACTCCCTCATAAAGATCATAGTTCTTTATCACCTTAAAGAACTTAACATTGCATGGAGTACATTTATAGCTAACCCAATTTTCACTCAAGTTTTCACTCAAAATGTTCAAGACATTCCATCATCATCTCATCCACAACCTCCATTCCTCCATCTCATCCCATGCACTGTTCATCTCATCCACCATCACCCCCATTATCACCATTCCATGGACCTATTCTTTCAACTAACAGGAAAGAGGACAGTGACAAAGAACAAAATGATCAGGGTCAAAGAAGCAAGCTAGGAAGGGGTAGTTTAGATACTATGGTGCATGCCTATCAGAGAGGAAATATGCAAGTGTTTTCCCCATAGATTGTGGGAGGGGCCTTTCTCTCTTCATCAACAAAGCAGGTACAGAAAGGAAAGGAAAAAATGGTTGAAATAGAAATGAAAAAACAGGAAGAAGACCCCCATGAAACTAAGCAAGATTTTGACTTAGTGGACTTCGATGAGGAAGATGAAAATGAAAACACAAGAATGATATTCAAAGAGAAAGAAGCATTGATAGGTGAGTTCCAGGTAAATCTACAAAGATAAAAATACATCATATCTTATTATGAACAAGAGAATAGGCAAATGGAGACCAAGCATGAGCTTATGGAAGTTTAGCTCATCAAAGCTAAAAGGGAAGCTGAAAAGATTAAAGTCCAACTTGAGGAAGACTATGGTGACTATGGTGAGCCCATGGAGGAAGTAATGCTCAGGAGGAGGCCTAGGACTAGAGGCTTAAAACGAGATTTGGAGGTTGAAAGAGAAAAAGAAGCTCAACTTTCCAACCAACTCACCTTAAATGAAAAATTTGGCATAATGATGAATGAGAACCAGGAATATTGGCTTGAGAGGGCTAACACTCATCTTGAAGACCTGTTATCTAAAGCTAATAGAGATATAGATAATCAAAGAAGAATGGCCAAATATTATGCCATGAGAAACAAAATTGCTAGAGCCAAGCTCAAAAGGGCTCATGCAAAAATTGAGGCCTTAACTCATTAGAAGGAGAAGGACAAGATTGACCTATTGGTGGAGGCTTCTCTCCATGCTTAGGCACCTTTAGCATCAGCTATGTCAACCATTTTTGAATACCCTAAACTCAGTGTTTGCTTTGGGCATTTCCTGTTATCTTCAAGTAGTTTTTATATTAGTCCATTGGTCAAACGTGCAGCGCCTAGGGCACTGCACACTTTTTTGAGGCATTTTTTGGAGGAACAGCCACCACCATTGGATTCAGAAGACCATTTACACTCAAGAAAACCATGTTTCCAGATCTGAAACTCAAAATTTCTAGGTGGAAAAGGCAAGAAAACCACCTAAAAATCAAGCCTCTGCCTATTTTTTGAGCTAGGCGCTACGCGTTTGAGCAGTCTTGGGAGATTGTTGTTTTGGAGGGGCAAATCAAGCTCAATTTGGAATATAGGGGAATTTTTGGAAACTAGACAGATAAACCTTCCCATGAGATATCTAGAGCTAGATTTGGACACTAGGAAGGCAGTCAAAACTTACCTTGAATATGGCATTGCACACTTCCTTTAGGCGTTGCGTGTTTGATACTAGCGTTGTGCACTTGACAGGCAACCAAATTTTTCACTGTTTCTCTTCATAAAATACTTTTCACCTATGGGATTTTGATTTTTCACTGATGTAATTCATAATGATGATGTAATTAAAGTGCATTTTTGTTACCTAGGGTAGATACATCAGATGAATGGCCTAAGTGGCATCTAATGAATCAGTTTTCTTCATACTAGGGATGAGTCAGTTTTACCACCCTAGTCTTTAGCTATCAGTTCAGTCTTTTGTGTAACTGCTCCTCTTCTCATGGATTTAAACCCTAAGGCTAGGATTAGTTTTTTTGAGGCCTATATCATGTAGTTTCTTAGTCATTTTACTGGTTGGACTCAGTGTGGATGCTCAGAGCTTGATTGTACACCTTTGTAAGCAGTTTGGCAGGAAATTAATAAGAATTGTAGCTATTTTTATGGGATCCCTGTGGTATGGAGTTCTAGTACAGTTTCTTCTTCTATGATTATATGTTTATGTGTTTCATGTATGTCATATATCATTTCATTGCTTCTAGTTGAATTTTTTCAAGTTTGATAGGTAGAATCCATTGTATGAGTGCTCTGCCTTGGGAAATCATTCACCATTTCATGTCTTCTGCAGTCTAGGAAGGATCTATGATCACCACATGCCCTTGTTAGCTTCTCACCAGTCTAAAACATCTCACCCCATCAAGCCCAAGTGTGCTAAAGCCTCTGCCTACCTTGCCCCATAGAACACCCTGCATTTCTGACCTAATTTCATAGACCTAAACTACCCAGCTCCTCCTGATCTAGTGAAACCTCTACAAAATCCAATTAAAACTTTCGAGCTACTATACCTAGCCTAAAATCCTTTACCTCATCCAGTCATCTTGACTAACATCCTTACGAAGAGAGCCCTCTCTCGGCCTAGTAGGGCTAGGTACTTGGCTAAGCTTGGTTTATGGTTACCCTAGCATTACCTCCCTTTAACCTGAGGTCAATTTAGGTGATAACACGGAGAAGAGAATTCAAAGTTTGAAGTTCGAGATTCCAAGTGCAAATTGAATTCATCATCATCCTTGGATGAAGAACCATCTGTTGTGCTCCTCCTGATCTCCTCCTACATGAGATTCGACCACAATTGTTCCCAATCTGGAAGTTTCTCCCTTCCGTTCATAGAGCCCTGGTAGCTATTCTAGCTCTTTGGAAGGCCAAGGAGAGTGAGGCTCACCATATCATTATTGGCAGTAGTTATTCCCACACTTCCAGCTCATCTCTATAGGTGGTGAGCTTGTTCAGATATGTGGAAATAGTATAGCTATTCTCCATCTTGATTCTTCGAAGCTTATCCTTGAGCGTCAATTTCCTTTGGTCGCTATTGTTTTGGTAGAGGTCCTTAAATGTCTTCCACATTGAATATGGAGTATTCTTCCCATGGAGACTCGAGACAATATGGTCTTGAACTCCCTCAAGGATGATCTATCTTGCCCTTGCCACACACTCCTTCCACTCAGCCAACTCTTGTGCATTAGTTGAAGCTGGCTTTTGGATTTCTTGATCAATGAAATCCTTCAAGCTGTTGTCTTCTAATACAGCCTCCATTCGATCTTTCCATGCTACGTAATCTGAGCTGCCAACCAAGGCATACTCGAATCTCAATCCATAGAACTCCATTGACTAACCTGAAGTATGATATGAATTCAATTTGCACTTGGAATCTCGAACTTCAAACTTTGAATTCTCTTCTCCGTGTTATCACCTAAATT
>Ga0115851_100093_pt1 | contig 26757 bp, 23 predicted proteins | sample InSIn2gowninarea_FD_83865 | JGI IMG/M metagenome (GOLD analysis project Ga0115851, IMG submission 83865)
TATTTTCTTTAGCACAGTAATCCGAACAATCTATAGCTTGTTCGGTCAGCACAATACCAGGGTTCACCGCACACTTAAGATGAGGATCGTTGGAGTAACTTGGGGGTGCAATCGCCAAAAAAGTAATTTATGGCTGCCCAAATCAATCCCTGAATCTGAAAACCTTTTGTTTTACTAGCGACGGGGGTTAAATTTTCTGTTTCAAATTTTGCTAGGTGGCGATCTATTGATGCGATCGCATTTTCACCGAAAATGCTTAGTTTATCTCTCTGCTTCCAATTAACTATATTGCTAAACAAATTTACTGGTGTTAACAACCAACTTTGACGCGCGGGTAGTTGCGGCGTAGTATTTTGTTGTGATTGCTGTAGTCTTTGTAAGCTCCAATTAGTAACTTCGCTAATAATTCGTGCTTCTAACACTTGCTGCTGTTGGCTAGTTAAAATATCTAAAATCTCGTTGTGCGGAGTCACTAATACTAGCAATCGGTTCGAGATTAGGCTTGCTATTCCCTGGACTTTAGGACGGTTTTGGACTAAGGAATCGGAACTATTATTGTCTACGGGCTTTAAAAGTTGGACAGAATTTGTAGTAGATTTTGTATTAGTTTTGGGAAAAAACTTATTCCACAACAAACCTAGTAAATTATTGGCTGGCGCTGTAGCTACATCTTGCTGGGAAGGTATTGCGTCAACTAAAAGTAATACTTGTTTAATTGGTGTATCAACAGTCGGCGGTGTTTTTTGTAACTGAAGTAAGGTTTTTTTTGCAACCGATTGTGGCAGGGATGGATAAAATACTATCGGTGCTATCCAACTTGTAGCAGTTTGCAAAGATTTCCAGGCACGATTGAGGCGATTTGTCAAAAACCGCGATTGCTTATGAATAAAACTAAAAAGTCTGCTTTGATAACGGTTAGAAGAAGCAGTCATAGGAATTAAGAAGATTATTGCGGTAGAAAAGTGCAAAAAAATCTTCGCACCTTCAAGTGGTTTAATATATGTCCCAATTTTATCGAAAATATGCACTATCTAACGCTCACTTCTAGCAACTTATTATCCGATGCGATCGCTCGTTTGCGATCGCTAAGTCAACTAGACATTCTCCCCTACTGGCAAATATATCAAGCAGATATTTCCCTTAGCGAAGTTTTAGGTAATTTAGCCCCCTGGAATTGCGATCGCCCTTCGGTAGAAAAGTTAAACGCTAAAGGTCATATTCCTTGGCCCAAGGGGCAAAAAGTGTTGTGGCTAGTGCAAAAAATAATTGTTCCCGATACTCTGCAAAACTATCCCTTAACAGGCTTATCTTTACGACTTGCTCTAACTTGGTGGGCGGAATTTGCCCAAATCTTTGTCAACGGTGAACTAATTCAAGAAGGAGATTTATTTGATTGTTCAACAAGAATTTTACTTAGTACCCAAGTAACGCCAAATCAAGAAATAATTGTGGCGCTGCGTCTAGTAAGTCCTAGTCATGATCACGGGGCATTAGTAAAGAGCCAACTTATATATCAGTCCAATGACGAAGAAATCCCCGAACCTAGTTTTGTGGCGGATGAATTGGCAATTTTACAGCAATATTTAACAACTATTGGTAGCAAATCCCCGGTAGAAATTGACGTTACTCTTGACTGGTCAGCATTGCCAAATAAAGCCAAGTTTGAGCAGAGTCTTTTGCAACTGCGCTCTCGAATGCAAAACTTTAGTCAAGAAATCAAACAGCGACAGATTTATTTAGTCGGACACGCTCACTTAGATTTAGCTTGGTTGTGGGCAATTAGCGAAACGTGGGAAGTTGCAAAACGGACTTTTATGTCAGTTTTGCAATTACAAGCAGAGTATCCCCAGTTAACTTTTTGTCATTCCACCCCAGCAATTTATAGCTATATCGAACAGCATTGCCCAGAATTATTTGCGGCTATTCAAAATCAAGTAACCGCCGGGAGTTGGGAAGTGGTTGGCGCTTTGTGGGTAGAGCCAGAACTTAATTTAATTGATGGCGAATCGATTGTGCGTCAATTATTGTACGGGCAGCGTTATGTATTAGAAAAGTTTGGCTTTATTTCTACCGTTGCTTGGCTGCCAGATACTTTTGGATTTTGTGCAACCTTGCCGCAAATTTTTGCTAGTGGGGGAATTGAATACTTTGTTACCCAAAAATTGCGTTGGAACGATACAACTCAATTTCCTCACGATGTGTTTTGGTGGCGATCGCCTGATGGCACGCAATTATTTAGTCTCATGTCTGCGCCTATTGGTGAAGGTATAGATCCAGTCAAGATGACAGCTTTTAGTTACAACTATGAAAAACAAACTAATTCGCGATCGTCTATGTGGTTGCCAGGGGTTGGAGATCATGGGGGTGGTCCCACCCGCGATATGTTGGAACTAGCCAAAAGGTGGCAATCATCGCCTTTATTTCCGACTGCAAAGTTCGCCACTACGGAGCGATATTTACAAGACATCCAATCTTCTACCTTCCCCATCTGGGATGACGAACTATATCTAGAATTTCATCGCGGTTGCTACACCACCCACGCCGACCAAAAGCGGTTGAATCGCCGATGCGAAGCTTTGCTCTATCAAGCGGAGTTATTTGCTTCTTTGGCAACTATTAGCGCTAACTTGACCTATCCCAAAGCTGAAATAGAAGCCGCTTGGAAAAAGACACTGATTAATCAATTCCACGATATTTTACCCGGTTCATCTATTCCCCAAGTGTACGAAGATGCAAACGCGGATTGGCAAGAAGTACAGCAAGTTACAAAGGAGTTGGTGCAAAAGTCCTTAAAGGCGATCGCATCTCAAATTACTCTCCCGTCACCACCCCAAAAAGACAGTATTCCAATTGTTGTCTTCAACGCTCTTAACTGGGAGACTTCCCAGGTCGTCGAGATTTCCTTACCTACTCCAGGGCAAAAATGGCACGTATACAACCATTGCGGCGAGAAATTGTTTACCCAACTCACCAGCGAATCAACCTTATTATTTCTGGCAAAAAAAGTATCGAGTGTAGGTTATTCTTTGTTTTGGCTGAGTGATGCAACGGCTGAAACTATTGAAAATACGTTAAAAATTCCAGGCTTAACGCTTACAGGCAATAATATAGCTCACCATAGCATTTTAAATTTACCAGAAAATTGCCTCTCTAATCAAACTAACAGTTTAGAGCCAAAAGATTGGGTTTTAGAAAATGAATTACTCCGGGTAATTGTTGATAGTAATAGTGGTGATTTAGCTAGTGTTTTTGACAAAATTAATAATCGAGAATTTCTCCATAAAAGCGGCGGAAACCAACTACAAGCCTATAAAGATAGCGGTCAATATTGGGATGCTTGGAATATCGATCCAAACTATCAGCAATTTCCTCTACAAGCATCGCAATTAAAATCTATTCAATGGTTAGAAAAAGGTGCAATTCAAACACGTTTACGAGTAGTAAGACAAATAGGCATTTCTGAATTTTGCTGCGATTACATCTTACAAAAGGATTCACCACTACTAAAAATAGCTACTACCGTAGACTTTAAAGAAAGGGAAGTATTAGTAAAAGCTGCTTTTTCCTTCAACGAAATTGAAACCGACAGCGCTACCTATGAAATTCCCTTCGGGGCTATTTCTAGACCAACTAAACCCATCACACCACGACAACAAGCTAAGTGGGAAGTTCCAGCTTTGCGCTGGGCAGATTTGAGTAACCAATCCTACGGCGTAAGTTTACTCAATGATTGCAAATACGGCTACGACAGCAAGCCAAATCAACTACGCCTAACTTTGCTGAGAAGTGCTAGTTGGCCAGACCCCGAAGCCGATAAAGGATACCACGAATTTACTTATGCTATGTATCCTCACGCAGGCAATTGGCAAGCCGCCCACACTGTCCGGCATGGCTACGAATTAAACGTACCTATGCAAGTAATTCAACTCCCCGCAACATCTAGCTCTAAATCTGGAACTTTACCAACCGTTGGGAGTTTTCTAAATTTATCCGCCGACAATCTAGTTATAACTGCCTTCAAACAATCCCAAGACAACCCTACTCACTGGATTTTGCGCTGCTATGAATGTCATGGATTAGTAGCCGAAAAGGTATCGTTGCAGAGTGTTTTGGGATTAAAAGTTTCTCAACAAGTAGATATTTTAGAGCGCCCAACTCAAACAAGCTGTGATATTATGCCTTGGAAAATAGCTAATTTTGTACTTTTAGCACCGAAGCGCGATCGCATTGATTGAAATAAGTTTTGTATAACAAAGTACCCGACCCGACTTTGATTTTATTACATGACTTATAAATTACGGAGTATTTAGCCTCAATTTATGCCAAATACTCCGTCATTAACGCTTTAAGCAAAAAAAGTAGAAATTTAATCTTCGTGATCTTCAAAAGGATCGGCAAGTTCCTTAGAAGGAGGACCAAAAGACGTGTAGATCGACAAACCAGTAATGCCAATGACGATCGCGAATACAGAAATGCTAAGAACTGTTGCGGGTTCCATGACCTAATTTTAATTATGAGTGCTATTCCTATAGAATATTACAGAACATTAAAAAAAGCTTCTAGAATTTATCAAACGGTAAACTATGGCACAACGGACTTGGTTAGGAGAAATCCTCAGACCTCTAAACTCTGAATACGGTAAAGTTGCTCGCGGTTGGGGAACAACACCCGTAATGGCTGTCTTCATGCTGCTATTTTTTGTCTTTTTGCTGATTATTCTGCAAATTTACAACTCATCGCTGCTAATTGAGCGCGTAGATATTACACCTGATTGGACAACTTTAGGCAACTAAATAGTAGTATTTTCAATTGTACTTAGGTGGTTTTTTCCCGGCTCGTCCGGGTTTTTTATTAAGCAACCGCCGCCAGAAATATTTTCGCCTAAGTTAAGATCGGTATAGAAGTTGTAGGAGTTACGTATGAATGTTTTTGGAATCGGCTTACCAGAAATGGCTTTGATTATGGCAGTGGCGCTGCTAATTTTTGGACCGAAAAAACTGCCAGAAATAGGTAGAAGTATGGGCAAAGCAATTCGCAGCTTTCAAGACGCTTCTAAAGAATTTGAAAATGAATTCAAACGCGAAGCCGATCAAATAGAAACTGCTGTCAAAACTACCGCCGAAATTGAACCAAAACAAATCAGCCCTGCCCCTAACGAAGCTGAAAATATCGCCCAACATTCATCCACAACAGAGGCAGAAAGTCAAGCTGTTACTACTTCCGAACCAAGCTAAAAATTAATTAATATTCCAATGACTGAAGCTGCTGCTTCCCAAATAATAATTCCCCAACTTATTGTGGGTTTGGGTAATCCCGAACCAAAATATGATCGCACTCGCCATAATATTGGCTTTGCGGCGATTGATGCGATCGCCCAGACTTGGCAAATTAATCTATCAGAAAATCGCAAATACCAAGGCGAATTTGGTGAAGGACAAGCGCAATCAAATAAAATTCGCTTGCTTAAACCGCTTACTTATATGAATCGTTCTGGGCAATCAATTCGCGCCGTTACTGATTGGTATAAGTTGCCGCCAACATCAGTATTAATAATTTACGATGATATGGATTTGCCCCTAGGAAAAATTCGCTTGCGCTTATCTGGCTCGGCAGGAGGTCACAACGGCATGAAAAGCGCGATCGCCCACCTTGGCAATCAAAACTTCCCTAGGCTGCGTATAGGCATCGGTAAACCGCAAAACGCGGTGGCGGGAGACGATGGAAATACCATTTCTTATGTACTAGGACAATTTAATAGTACTGAATCTCCCATAGTTGCAGAAGTTCTTAAATTAGTCGTTGATTGCGTAGCACTATCCTTAAAGCAAGGAGTAGAACAAGCGATGAATCGCTACAATAGCCGCAGTATTTTGGTGAAAAGTAATTGAACCCCAAACATAAAGCGGACAGGGTTTCTGTTTTCCTGTCCGCTTTATTAACGACTATAGAATACTTTTATCTGAAACGACGCTTGCGTCTAGCAGCTACCAATTTGCGCTTGCGCTTCTCAAGCGGTGTTTCAAAATGCCGATGATATTTAACATCAGCCAAAATTCCTGCTTTTGAAACTTGCCGTTTAAACCGACGTAACGCTGAATCTATTCCTTCATTTTCGCCTAATACAACTTGGGTCATTCTTACTCCTTTTAGTGCGTAACTTTATTAATTATGAGCTTTATTTAGCTGCAATGTAAATCAAACAAGGCAGGGCGAAGTCCTTGCTATTCGAGTTTTAATTTAAATAGAGCTACGCCCAAAGGTTGCGTCTCAGCCTAATAGCCGCCGCCACCGCCACCGCGAGAAAATCTATTGTTTCCACCGCCACCGCGATTTCCACCACCAGAACGACCGCCACGATCTTCGCGGGGTTTAGCTTTATTTACTTTCAAACTACGTCCCATCCATTCTGCTCCATCTAGAGCATCAATAGCCGCCGTTTCTTCAGCTTCAGTTTCCATTTCTACAAAACAAAAACCACGCGGGCGACCAGTTTCACGATCCGTCGGAACTTGTACTTGCTTCACATTTCCGTATTCTTTGAAGACCGCAGTAATATCTTCTTCATTCACCTGGTAGGATAAATTACCTACATAAATCGACATGGAATATCTCCAAAAATCAATGTAATAACGCTCCAGTTCGGAGATATGCCCGTCGGCACAGAAAAAAAGGTTCTGTAGCAAATAACAAAGCCTTCAACCGAATCTGACTAACGGTTGATATTTTAACACACCATCGCTACCTCTAGCTTGCCCTTGAGCCAATAGCCGCAACGAATTTAGGTGTTCAAAAACCGGATAGTTCTTCAATAATTGTAAATCGAATGTGATTAATCGCCAATTCTCCAATCGAAACATCTTCTAGTTTGACACCGGAAGAGGTAAAAGTTTCAAAAGTAATCCCCTTACCAATTTCAATGTGATACCAAGCCAAACCCATAAAAAACCGTGAGGGATATGGACCCGTTTCCGAAACATCGTCGGGGTTTGATTCCATAGGCAACCAACCGATTCCCGGCACGTAAAATTCTAACCACACATGATTAAAATCTGGTTGCAGAGGTACATTTTTGAGTTCCGATAAAGGGGGACACTTATAACGCCCAATAGTACGGCAAGCAATGCCATTTAAGCGCGATAAAGCCAGCAAAACGCCAACATACTCACCGCAAGAGCCAACCCCCCTTTCTAAGGCGATATCTGGGCTATCAATGTGGGGTTTAATGCCATAGGAAAGTTGGTCGTAAACATAATTGCGGATATTGTACATTTTCCGCAAAAGATTTGTTTCTGTCCCAATGGCTTCACGGGCAGCACGAGTAACAATGGGAGTATCCATTGCTAAATCGTCATCATCTACCAAATAACGCGCAGCCAATTCCTGGGAAAGTTCAGGGATTTTTTCAATGTCTTTAGGTGTAAGGCGGTATTTAATTGAACGCACTTCAATTAAAGCTTTCCACCCAAAAATATGTCGTTCGCCGGGCTTAAGACTATCAAACTTAAATACTGCTACTTTTTGCCCGCTTACTTCTTCTTCAATAAACGGTAAACCAACACTTTCAATACTTCTAACTTTTTGGCGATCGCTATTGGCAGGTAAAGCAATGCGCCACTCGACTTGGGCGATGTCTACCTCCTCTAAAGGCGCAAGTTCCTCGACATAAGACATTTCGATTAAATAGCCATTAGATAAAGCAAAACGTCCTTGGGCATTGTAGTGATAATCGAGGGGATGAATAAAAGTGCGATCGCGATAAGTTAATTCGTGCGATGGATCGGCGTTAGGATTATCGCGAATATAAACTTCTTCCCCCGCGTATGCTACATACAGCGTAGAAACATTAGTTTGGGAATTAGTATGAAAAGCTAAACCTGTAGGACGTTCAAAAGGAGTCAAAACGCTAAACTTAATTGCTCCCGTCGCCCGATCGAGACAGTATACTGTTTGTTCGGTAATATCGCTGACCCAAATTTCTTCACCGCGCACGGTAATATTTTCTATTCCTACTCCAGGAGCATAGAACTTAGTAATTTGTCGTCGGGTATTGCGATCGTAAATCAATATATAGCCGAACTTTTGGCAAGTAACATACACCGTTGATTCCCACACGGCAACGCCATCAGCTTGATAAGGCAAAGTTACAAAAGTTTTTAGTTGAAATTCTCCTTTAGGACAAAAGTAAACCGCGTCCCCTTGAGTAAACCATAATGTATCCTCCCATAAACATAAACCCGTTGCGTCTATAAAATCTGCGGCCTTACGGGTATTGAGAATAGTTGTATTGTCACTAATAGGATCTATTTGTAATAAATGCCCTTTTACCGTGTCCATCGCTAGGAGTCGATCTCCTAAAAAAGTAATGCCAGCAATTGCCGCAGCACCAATCGGTCTAATTGTTCTTCGTCCTTGTCCTGACGAGTCATTGCTAGGGGAAACTGAGTTCACAGGATTCATAATCAATTTATTTAGTCATTACTGGATAGCACTAAGAGCCTGATACCAATCCTAAACAAGTTTCGCAATTTTTAACTGTACATCAATAACTTGATTTACCTAACACAAAAAAGTCAAAATAACCTATTGAGCTAATAACTTTAATTTTTAAGCTTAAATAGCTGTACTGGTAGTAGCTCAACTATGATTTTTAATAAGTATTTTTCTCAAAACTACCCCCATGTCTGCAAATTCCCTGCCAAATACAGCCACCGTCTGGCACAACCTAGAAGTTGACAAAACCTTACAAGTGCTGGAGAGCGATCGCAATACTGGTTTAAGCTCCACCCAAGTCCAGCAACGGTTGCAGCAATACGGTCCAAACGAACTACAGGAAACCGCCGGGCGCAGTCCTTTGGTAATTTTGGTCGATCAGTTCAAAAACATCATGCTGTTGATGTTGATAGCTGTAGCTGTAGTGTCGGCAGTTTTGGATATTAGAGGTAACAATTTCCCTAAAGATGCGATCGCCATTTCCTTAATTGTGATTTTGAACGGCATTTTGGGCTACCTGCAAGAAAGCCGCGCCGAAAAAGCCCTAGCCGCCCTCAAACGCCTCTCCTCGCCTTTAGTGCGCGTTTTGCGCGACGGTAAACTCAGCGAAGTTGCTGCCAAAGAATTAGTTCCAGGGGACGTAATGCTGCTAGAAGCAGGCGTACAGTTAGCCGCCGATGGACGCTTGCTTGAAGAATCTAACTTGCAAGTACGAGAATCAGCTTTAACGGGAGAAGCGCACGCCGTAGAAAAACAAGCCGAGTTGCACTTACCGGAAGATACATCTTTAGGCGATCGCTTAAACTTGGTATTTCAAGGCACTGAGATCGTCCAAGGACGCGCCAAAGCGATCGTTACGGGGACGGGAATGCACACCGAACTGGGACGCATTGCCACGCTGTTGCAGTCGGTGGAGAGCGAACCTACACCCTTGCAAAAAAGAATGGAACAATTAGGCAATGTGTTAGTTTCTGGCTCTTTAGCATTAGTAGCATTAGTAGTAGGAGTTGGTGTCCTCCGTGCGGGATGGGGTGCTTTTGAGAGCTTACTAGAAGTATCTTTGAGTATGGCTGTTGCCGTAGTTCCTGAAGGCTTACCCGCCGTAATTACGGTAACTCTTGCCTTGGGAACCCAAAGAATGGTAAAACGCAAGGCATTAATTCGCAAACTCCCCGCCGTAGAAACTCTTGGTAGCGTCACAACTATTTGCTCAGATAAAACTGGCACGTTGACGCAAAATAAAATGGTGGTGCAAAATGCCTACACAAATCACCGCTCTTTTAAAGTTACAGGCGAAGGTTATGAACCTAATGGAGAGTTTCAACTAGATGGGACTAAAGCTAATAATCAAGAGTACCCAGAATTACAAGCACTATTAGTTGCTTGCGCTCTATGCAATGATTCCAACTTGCAACAAGACCAAGGACAATGGATTATTATCGGCGACCCCACTGAAGGCGCTTTACTATCATTAGCAGGTAAAGCAGGAGTAGAGCGAGATCAGTGGATGGCTCGTTTACCGCGCGTTGCGGAATTTCCCTTTTCCTCCGAACGCAAGCGCATGAGCGTAATTTGTACGGTAGAGCCAGAAGTTAGCGCTCAAGCATTGCAAAATGGCTTGCTAGAGGCGCAAAGCTATGTAATGTTTACCAAGGGTTCGCCCGAACTAACCTTAGAACGCTGCGATCGCATCCACGTAGGAAGTCGCATTGTCCCCGTTACCCCGGAGCAAAGAGCGCAAATCCTTACTCAAAATGACCAAATGGCAAGTAATGGCTTGCGCGTACTAGGTTTTGCTTACAAACCGCTTGAAAATATACCGCAAGACAACTCCCAAGAAACCGAAGAAGCTGGGCTAGTTTGGTTAGGTTTAGTCGGAATGCTCGATGCGCCGCGCCCAGAAGTACGAGACGCGGTAGCAAAGTGTCGCAAAGCTGGAATCCGCCCGATTATGATTACTGGAGATCACCAACTTACCGCAAGAGCGATCGCCGCCGACTTAGGAATCGCCCAAGCAAGCGATCGCGTTTTAATTGGGCAAGAATTGGAGCGGATGACTCAAGAGGAGTTAGAGCAAGAAGTAGACTTAGTTAGCATCTACGCCAGAGTTTCCCCAGAACACAAGTTACGCATTGTCCAAGCATTGCAAAAGCGGGGTAGATTCGTGGCTATGACCGGGGATGGAGTCAACGATGCTCCCGCACTCAAACAAGCCGATATTGGCATCGCGATGGGCATCACAGGTACAGATGTGAGCAAAGAAGCTAGTGATATGGTGCTACTAGATGACAACTTTGCTACTATCGTCGCGGCGACGGAAGAAGGTAGGGTTGTTTACACCAATATTCGCCGCTTTATTAAGTACATATTAGGTAGCAATATCGGCGAAGTAATTACGATCGCCGCCGCACCGATTTTAGGACTAAGTGGCATTCCTTTAAGCCCGTTACAAATTTTGTGGATGAACTTAGTAACCGATGGCGTACCAGCTTTAGCTTTAGCTGTAGAACCCGCCGAACCAAACGTTATGAATCGTCCTCCTTTTAATCCGCGCGAGAGTATTTTTGCGCGGGGCTTAGGTTCCTATATGGTAAGGATTGGAATTGTTTTTGCGATCATTACGATCGCTCTTATGGTGTGGGCTTACAGCTATACCACCGCCCCTGGTTATCCTCGCAATCCCAATACGTGGAAAACTATGGTATTTACGACTTTGTGTATTGCTCAAATGGGTCATGCGATCGCCATTCGCTCCAATACTCAGCTAACTATGGAATTAAATCCTTTCTCCAATCCCTTTTTGCTTGGTGCGGTTGTCGTAACAACGTTCTTACAACTATTGCTTGTATACGTTCCACCTTTACAACAATTTTTTGGTACTTACTACCTATCTGCTTTTGAACTAGCAGTTTGTTTTGGCTTCAGCGCTTTGATGTTTGTCTGGATTGAAGGCGAAAAACTGTTTGTACGCTTGGTTAAAAAGGGAGGATAAGAGGGATTTTTAACTAAATTCTGCTTTTAGGGCGCAAAGCTTTGCGCCCCTACACTATGTATCTCAAAACCTTACAAATTCGTCAATTTCGCAACTATCAAGCTCAAAAAATCGACTTTCTTGCCCCAAAAACAATTTTAGTTGGCGATAATGCTCAAGGAAAATCGAATCTCCTAGAAGCTGTGGAATTATTAGCCACTTTGCGATCACACCGCAACAGTCGCGATCGCGATTTAGTTAGAGAATCTGAGCTAGTAGGGCAAATTTCCGCCACTATTGAGCGACCTAATGGCATCAGCGACTTATCTATAACTCTCCGGCGCAACGGTCGCCGCAGCGTTGCCAAAAATAGCGAAACTTTGCGCCGCCAGTTGGACTTTTTGGGGGTATTAAATGCCGTACAGTTTTCTAGCTTGGATTTAGACTTAGTGCGCGGTGGTCCCGAACAGCGCCGTCATTGGTTAGATACTTTATTAATTCAGCTAGAGCCAATTTATGCTTACATTTTGCAGCAGTACAACCAAGTTTTGCGACAGCGCAATGCTTTTTTAAAAAGCACTCAAGAATTAGACATTAAAGATCGACAACAAGAATTAGCACTTTGGAACGTGCAACTAGCGCTTACAGGTTCTAGAGTCACAAGAAGGCGATCGCGCGCTGTAGAAAGATTAGCGCCTATTGCCCAAGTTTGGCACTCTAGTATTAGTGGTAGTACCGAAAAATTAGCAATGAAATATGCCCCAAATATTTCCATTGAACAAAATGAGCCAGAACAAGTACAGCAAGCTTTTTTAGCTAAAATCGCTACTAGAGAAGTTGCCGAACACCATCAAGGTACTACGTTAGTTGGGCCTCACCGCGACGAAATTGAGTTAAGCATTAATCAAACTCCCGCTCGCTCTTATGGTTCCCAAGGTCAGCAACGCACGCTGGTACTAGCTCTCAAACTTGCAGAACTAAAATTGATTGAGGAAGTAGTGGGAGAACCTCCTTTATTGCTACTTGATGATGTGTTGGCGGAACTGGATTTAAACCGTCAAAACCAATTACTTGATGCTATCCAAGACCGATTTCAAACTTTGATCACTACTACTCACCTTGGTTCTTTTGATGCTCAGTGGTTAAAGTCTTCGCAAATTCTTACCGTCCGCGCTGGGCAAATCTCAACACAAATATAGAACCGATTATAATAAAAGCTTACTAGATTTAGAACTTGAAAATATGAGGGGCAATGTTTGGCTAGTTAGAGGCTTACTGATTTTTTCTCAATTGGCAGCTTTAATTATTTTTATTGTCATTATTAATCAAAAAAAGCCCCAGCAAAGCCCAGCGATCGCATCAATGCCTGCTATACCTAATAATAGGGCAATTATTCCGCTTATCTTGCCAAAAAAAGTAACTCAAATAGTTCCTAGCCCCCAAATTAACAAAGTCCAGTTTGTCGCAAAGTATCAACCTAGATACGAAATTAGCTGGGCGCATCCCAGTAACTACGGACAGCGTTACACACGAGATGTTAATGGTTTTCCTGTAAGTATTCAACCAATTATAGTTATTCACGAAACTGTTAATTCTGCCAGCAGTGCGCTCCATAATTTTCAAACCCCTCATACTAATGAGAACGCTCAAGTAAGTTATCATGCTTTAATTAAGTTAGATGGCACAATTGTTTATATAGTACCGCGCGAGTTTCGCGCTTTTGGCGCTGGCAATTCTGTATTTAACGGTGCCAATGGCATTGAAACTGTAAAAACGCATCAGCAGTTTCCTCCTTCGGTAAATAATTTTGCTTATCATATTGCTTTTGAAACACCGCTCGACGGTTGGAACAGCAGTAATCACCATAGTGGTTATACGCAGTTGCAGTACAATTCTTTAGCTTGGTTAGTTGGTCAAACTAACGTTCCTGAAAATAGAATTACTACCCACAAAGCTGTAGATCGTTCGGGGAAAAGAATCGATCCAAGAAGTTTTGAACGCTGGAAATTTTTAAGTTTATTAAAGTCTTATCGCTAACTAAAAATAATATGTGCTTATTTACTTTTAACTAATTGCTGGTAATTTAATTAGCCTGCTAAGTTATGGTGATTTATTTTCTTTAGCACAGTAATCCGAACAATCTATAGCTTGTTCGGTCAGCACAATACCAGGGTTCACCGCACACTTAAGATGAGGATCGTTGGAGTAAAACTTACATTTTTTACAAGGAATTTGATGTAAAGCTGTAATATTAATAGGAACTTTTTTCCGGTTGCTCCTTACTCTCTTGGATAGCATAAAAAATATTGCTGCCCAACAGATAATAAACCCAACAATTCCCCAAAACAGAATGCGATCGGGTGTAGCGCTTTCTAGTATTTGAGCATTTTCTCCTTTAATATCACTCGGATTTGTGCGAGTAATATTGTCTACGGCTAAATATTGCCCAACAAGTTTATTATTATTCATATGACTGCCTTAAAAATGCTCAATATCGATCTATTGATATTCTGAGCCACCTGTTTTTAATGGGACATCCCCTATAGGTTGCAGAATTATCTATAATTTATTATTTGCAAGTTATTGGCGATCGCTATTCTAAACGTGTCTCGACCAATAAATTTATATTGCTCTTTAAAAATAGATAAGTTACCTTACATACCTGTGTATAATCAAACACGAGCGAGTAAAGATATAAACATATATACTTAACTCAATTCTAACTGTGAGAATACTTAAATAAGCGAACGTAAAATTATTACGATCTAAAGTGTAACTCAGGCATAAGCTAATCAAAAAAATTTGTGTTTTGGAAACGTTGTCTTCAAGTAACCAGCCTATCGATCGGGTCGTGGCTAGGATTGGATTTACTTGCCCGCCTAGGGGCAGAGATTTTTTGGTTTCAAGAGGTGGGCTATTTGCAAGTGTTGCAATTGCGCCTGACCACCCAAACTTTGGTATGGGTAACAACAAGTAGTATTACAGCGCTCTACTTGCTCGGAAACTTAGAAGTTGCCCGCCGACTAAAGTACACTCAGCCGCTAGAAATAACGCGATCGCTAGGGGTCAAATTAAACTGGCTGTTACCAAGCATTTTGGGTTTAAATTTATTGGTAGGTTTGCTAGTAACTCATTACAGCAAAGTAGCGAGGATTTACTGGCAGCCTACCAATTTTAGTTTACCTAGCATCTCGCCACCAATTCCAGCTTTATTTAATTTAGAATCGGTGTGGGAAATGTGCCAGCAATTAGGCGACTTCAGCTTGACTATTGGCTTGGTATTGAGCAGTGCAATTGCTTTACTAATATATCCGCAATTATTATTAAATGCGATCGCCCTATTGCTGAGTGCAATTATGGGTCTAGTGCTATCAGGACACTGGGCAAACATCTTACAATATCTTCGTCCTACAGCCTTTAATCTCAGCGAACCATTATTTAACAGAGATATTAGCTTTTATATATTTACATTGCCAATTTGGCGACTAGTAGAGTTTTGGCTAGTGGGATTATGCTTATACGGTTTGATTGCCGTTGCTCTGACTTATTTACAATCGGGAGATAGTTTAAGCCAAGGTAGGTTTCGCGGATTTTCTCGCCCCCAACAACAGCACTTACTAATATTAGGTAGCTGTTTTATGTCGATTGTTGCTTTTAGCTATCGGCTAAGTCGCTACGAGCTATTGTATTCAACGCGCGGAGTTGCTTATGGTGCAAGTTACACAGATATTGCCATTCAACTGCCAGGGTATACCCTGCTGAGTATTTTAGGCGTTGCGATCGCAATTTTATTATTAGCGCGGGCGATCGCCGGATCGTTAGTCAAAAAATTTAGTTTGACAGTTTATGGATTGGGACTTTATATAACAATTGCAATTTTTACTAGTTTTATCTTCCCAGTAGCCGTACAGCGCTTAATTGTCCAGCCCAACGAATTAGCTAGAGAGCGCCCCTATATTGAGCGGAGTATTGCCCTAACTAGACAAGCTTTTGATTTAGAAAACATTGAAACTCGCGCTTTTAACCCTGAAGATCGGCTAACTTACGCTGATATTCAAGCAAATGCACTTACTATCAAAAATATTCGCCTTTGGGATCGCAAACCCTTACTAGATAGCAATCGCCAGTTGCAGCAAATTCGTCTGTATTATCAGTTTCCCGATGCAGATATTGATCGCTATACACTGCAAGCTGATGCCAAGACTGCCGAAAAGCGACAAACTCTAATTGCGGCACGAGAATTAGATTATAGCTCCGTACCTGGACAAGCTCAAACTTGGGTTAACAAGCGTCTAGTTTACACTCATGGCTATGGTTTTACTCTCAGTCCTGTAAATACCGTAGCGCCTAGTGGTTTGCCAGAGTATTTTATTAAAGACATTGGCGGAGATACGGCGCTAGACACTTCTAGCGCTGCCATCAACGCCAGCATTCCCATCGGACAACCCCGGATCTATTATGGCGAGATTGCGAATACTTACATAATGACTGGGACAAAAGTTGAAGAATTAGATTATCCCAGTGGGAACGATAATGTTTATAACACTTACGATGGCAGGGGTGGGATTAATATTGGTTCATTTTGGCGCAAAAGTTTGTTTGCTAAATACTTAAATGATTGGCAAATGTTGCTGACGCGAAACTTTTTGCCAGACACCAAGGTATTGTTTAGGCGCAATATTAATCAACGGATTCGAGAAATTGCACCGTTCTTACAATACGACGGCGATCCATACTTAGTAGTAGCAGATACTAAAATTCCCGGACAAGAAGGCAATTATCTGTACTGGGTAGTGGACGCTTACACCACAAGTGATCGCTATCCCTATGCAGATCGAGGCGCTCAAGGCATTAATTATATCCGTAACTCTGTCAAAGTCGTTATTGATGCGTACCACGGCTCGGTTGACTTTTATATTGCTGATAAGAGCGATCCAATTATTAATACTTGGCAGCAGCTTTTTCCTAAATTATTTAAGCCGCTTAGTGCTATGCCGGCGACGCTCCGCAGTCATCTCCGCTATCCTGTAGACTTTTTTAATATTCAATCGTAGCGGTTAATGACTTACCACATGACCGACGCGCAAGTTTTTTACAATCGCGAAGATCAGTGGCAAATCCCGAATGAAGTTTACGGTAATAAACCAAAATTAGTAGAGCCTTATTACTTAATTACTAGCTTACCGGCGGTGCCTTTTGAAGAATTTATTTTGCTGTTGCCTTACACTCCCAAACAACGCACTAACTTAATTGCCTGGTTAGCAGCGCGTTCCGATGGTGAAAACTACGGGAAATTATTACTGTATGAGTTCCCCAAACAACAATTAGTTTATGGAACTGAGCAAATTGAAGCCCGGATCAATCAAGATCCAGTAATTTCGCAGCAAATTTCCTTATGGAATCGTCAAGGATCTAAAGCTATTCAAGGTAATTTATTGATTGTGCCGATCGAGCAGTCTTTGCTTTACGTCGAGCCGATTTATTTAGAAGCCGAGCAAAATAGTTTGCCAACGTTAGTTAGAGTAGTGGTGGCTTACGAAAATCGCATTGTCATGGCATCAACCTTAGACCAAGCATTAAAGGCAATATTTCAAGCCCCAAAAACTACAACTCCAGCCATTATTCGTCCTGTCGGCACACCAGAGTCGTAATTTGCGATCATAATCTGTTAATATAGCGATCGCACTTTATAGCAAGCGGCGACATAGCCAAGTGGTAAGGCAGAGGTCTGCAAAACCTTTATCCCCCGGTTCAAATCCGGGTGTCGCCTTGTTTTACTCTATTAATCATTAACTCAAAACGCCGATTTACCTATTATTTTTGGGGTAATTATAGGCGATGATAAGCATAATAGGATTAACTTCTGGCAAAGTCCGCCGGGTTTTGATCGCGGCGATGTTTCACTGGAATAGGCAGACCTTGTCCATCGCCTGCTAAAGCGGCGGTGGTTTCTAGGGATGCTCTCAATCGTTTAGCTGCATAAATTGACATATCTCGCGGTACATTAATGCGATCGCGCAGATAGCGTAAGCCTATATCCGAGCCTGGCGGTGGCGGACAAGCTTGGCTAGTCATGAGATTTGTTAAAGCACACCGCAAGGCAACATCTATCAATGAGTCATCAACGGGATTGACGCGAATAATATTGGCACGGTGCTTAATGACGCGGTAGAGTGCTTCCAAGCGAGAGGTGGAAGGTTCTGGGTAGGTAGCATCGGGCAAGCCATCCCAGGAACCGCTATCGACTCTGGCTTTATTGAGCAGCATTTGCGGCTCTCCATTTTCCCAGCATCCCCCCATTTGGGGTGGCAAGTCGTGGGCGTGGGTATGGAAATCGCTTTGAGTACCTCGGTAAGTCGGTCGGCTTTCCATCGCCGCAAACCAATCAGCTAGGCGGGGATTTTCTTCACGTAGGGAGTAGCCTTTGTAGTAGTACAGACTAGCATTCATGCGTTCGACATAGGGTGTGAAAATAACATCCACGGTACCAAACTCGTCAAGAAAATAAGGGCTTGGCGTAGCACCGAGCGCTGCTTCGACCTTTGCCACCATGCTTGTGAATCGAGCGCGGTTGTCTTGCTCGTGCCGGATCGAACTTGGAGGATAGCACAGCCACGCACACCACTCTCTAAATAACCGTCGTTCCAATTGCCGCAGTGGCAACACCGTGGGATGTTTCATACTTAGTCCCAGAGGTGCGTAGACTTGCTCTAGAGCAATTAAAATATCATCGCTTTCTGTGATGATGCGACCATCTAGCTCAATGGCGGGTAGCATTCCTGAGGGTACTTTACGCTTGTACCAGCTTTCTTTTTCCCCGTAACAGAACATCGTCACTTTTTCGATGCGGTAGGGAATTTGTTTTTCCTCTAGCCACAGCCAAATTTTTTGGCAGTAGGGACACCAGGCATGATTGTCTCTGTATAACGTTACTCGCACCTCTGACTCGTGGCGACCAAACAGACGCAACCGAGCTTGAGCGTTGGTTAAACCATTAACGGTATCGATTTCAAAGTTAGCGAGGGCTTCTAATTCTGTCCAGCTTAAGGCAGGAATAGTCATGGGGCGAGGATCTTGAATGCTCTCAATTTTATTGGTCTAAAACGTTAAAAATTACTTGATGCACGCATTTTGGAATGGACGTACCCCGACTCGAACGGGGGACCTCTACGATGTCAACGTAGCGCTCTAACCAACTGAGCTATACGTCCAAGAATCTCTAAACATAACATATGTTTAGGTAAAATAGAACGATCGCCCTTGCTCAAAAATTAATTAATCTTGCTGCCATAAATTTCTACAAAATTATTCTTCAGCAAGGATAGTATAAATTTCCCGTTTGGCGCGATTTAAAATCTCTCTCACTCGGCTAGATCGGTTTGCATCATTGCTGCGTGCTACTTGCGTCACGGCGGCACTTAGCTCTGTAATTGCTTCTTTCAATTCATGTAATTGCTGAGATCTTTCACCTCGCTGGGTCATTTCAACGGGAGTATCGCGCCCCGCAAGTAATTCTCTGCCACTATCAGTAATTGTGTATACACGCTTTCCTTCGATTTGTTCGCTAGTAAGATAGCCACCTTCCTCCAGTAACTGGAGGGTAGGATAAACTGAGCCAGGACTAGGGCGATAAAAGCCACTATAACGACTCTCCAATTCTTTAATCAGTTGATAGCCGTATCGAGGTTCTTCCGCTAGTAAGGTCAGCAAAATGTATTTGATATCACCGCGTGGAGTTCTTTGTTCGTCTCCCCAACCACGACTGGAACGCGAACTTTTACTTGATCTTCCTCGGCAACTTGACCCCTCGCGTTTTGATGCAAAAAAGTCAGGATAGCAGTATGCAATGCCAAACATAACATTTCCTCGCCAGAAATTTGAGTTATTTCAATTATACGACATATCGTGATATATCGTTAACTCTAGTTTAGCAAGAAAAATCAGCTTAAAAAAGCCACCAAAATCGAGTTTTGGCGGCTTACAGCTTTTTATGAGATATTTAGACGCTCATTGTGGACTTTGACCATACGCCATGCTCGTCTTGAGTAAATTGTTCGCGCACTACATCCCAAGCATGATGTTCGGCTTTGGTTTCATCACCAGAATTAGCTAGTTCAGCATTGTAATTAGCAACATAGGCTCTTTGAGCATCTTCAGAAAGATGAGAGCGAACTTCTGGAGACAAGTGGCTGGGATCTTCAATTTGACCAGAACGTCCGCGTGGGAGGGCGCTCTCGTTGGTATGAACTTCTTCACCACCAGCACTTTCAAGCAACAGTTGAATTTCCCCAGATTTATCGGCGGGTACTTCTACCGCTACCATGAAATCTCCCGCTTCAATCCGAGTTTGGTAAATTGCGGCTTTCTCTTCTGGCATTCCGAGAGTTACTAAAGCCGATACTAAACCTGCGCCTGCACTTCCAGCTAAAGCACCACTAGCTGCACCTAATAAAGCTGCCCCCAAGGGACCTGCGGCCACTAACGTACCTACAAAAGGTACAAACAATACACCTACACCTGTTAGCAAGGCTAAAGCTGAACCAAACAAAGAACCGAAGATTGCACCTTGTTTTAGTCCGCCTAAAATTACATCTTTTTTGGTTAGAAAACCCGCAATTTTAGTTTCTGAGTGAAAGTTTTTACCGACTACAGAAATATCATCGCGAGAAATTCCCCGGTCGATTAGACGGCGAACTACGCTGTCGATTTGTGCGTTCTCTTTGAATATTGCTGATACAGTACGTTCTGCTGTAGAGGCATTGGACTGTGAGGCGGTAGTATCTGTAGCAGTCATTTAGTTCTCCATTGAACATTTTTTTGTTGTGCTTACTTCTTGGAGAATATCAAGGCGCTACTCGCTCGCCTTCACCCATAGGGTTGATTAGTGGGTTTACGTACTTTTCTATCAAAAGAGCGAGTTCTATAATCGCCGCCATTTATCTTGAACGATGCCGAAAATTGCTGTAGCGATCGCAATTAATAATAATAACCACAAAATCCCCCCAGGCATAAAGCCTAGTAGTCCAAAGCCTCTAAGCACCCAAATAATTAAGGTAATGCCAAGAATAATGCTGATTAATTGAATATTTTTCAAGTTTCACCTTCTACTTATATTCCTAGCTGTATACAAAAAAACTTATTAAATAATGTAACAATTATGATTATTGCTCAAACAAACTATTTTCAACTATGGACGACAAAAATTATTCATGGAAAGGCAGCCCTAATGCTGGACTTGTACTGACAATTTTGGCATTACTTGGGGCGCTGGCAGTGTTTACCGTTGGCTTTGCGGGATAAATAGCTCCATAACAAAATCTCGTGGTTGCAACCGCGAGATTTTGTTAGTAAGTTTGAATCAACCTTGTTATAGGCGATCGCATTTATTTACACTGATTGGCAGCTAAAGGTTTACTGCACAAGCAAAATAGAACAATCAGCGTACTGCAGAACATAATTACTCACACTACCTAAAATCTTATTAAACATAACTTCCTCTGATAGGGACGTTACTTATGCAGAGATTTAGGCATCAAACTATTTTGTTATTGGCATTACCAAGATAGGAAAACTAACTACATATCCTCTAACTCAATGCCCTTAGTTTCCTTGAGTAAAAAGAGGACAAAAAAGAAAGAGATAGCGGCGGAAATTGTATACAAACCATAGGCAGAACCTAGCCCAAAGTATTGCAGTAGGGGAGGGAAAGAAGTCGAGATAATAAAATTAGCCACCCATTGCACGGAAGCAGCGATCGCTAAAGCTGCGGCTCTAAGCCTATTATTGAACATTTCCCCTAACATCACCCAAACCACTGGACCCCAGGAAAAACCAAAGCAAAATACATAGAGGTTGGCGGCAATTAGGGCTGTCACTCCCACCGAACCGCTCAAGGTTGGGTTGCCTGCAGCATCAACGGCGGCGTTAGCAAATATAGAGGTCAAAGTACCTAAAGTTAGCGTCATACCCAGCGAACCTAGGAGTAGCAGTGGCTTGCGACCAAACTTATCCACAAAGGCGATCGCAACTAAAGTAGTAATAATGTTTACTGCCCCAGTAATTACAGTAATCCAGAGGGAATCTTGCTCGGAAAAACCCACCGCTTGCCACAAAACGCTGCTGTAGTAAAAAATTACGTTGATGCCGACAAATTGTTGAAACACAGATAAGCCAATTCCCAGCCATACAATCGGTAGAAGTCCGCCACTTCTACTTAAAAGATCGGAAAATCTAGGTTCGCGCTCTTGTATTACTGTGTTTTTGATTTCTTGGATTTTTGCAAGAACATTACCCCCAAGAATTTTAGTTAGAACTTTAGCGGCTTCTTGCTCCCGATTTTGAGCTACTAAGTAGCGGGGAGACTCTGGAATCATTAATGCTGCAATGCCATACAAAATAGCTGGAGGAATCTCTGTCCAAAACATCCAACGCCAAGCCGCAACTCCAAACAAAAATGGTGCTTCTGCCGAACCTGCGGATACAGCAATAAAGTAGTCGCATAACAAAGCAATAAAAATTCCGACGACAATGGCTAGTTGTTGCAAAGAGCCTAGTCTGCCGCGCAAGTGAGCGGGAGAACATTCGGCAATATAAGCCGGGGCAATTACACTAGCCGCGCCTACGGCAATTCCACCCAACACTCGCCAAAAGATAAAATCCCAAATAGTAAAACCAAAGCCCGAACCAATAGCACTGAGAGTAAATAAAACCGCCGCTACTACCATAGCTTTGACTCGCCCGTAGCGATCGGCAATTTTTCCGGCATAAAAAGCTCCCAGCGCCGAACCCAACAATGCCAAAGACACCGCAAGTCCAGTTAAAAAACTATTGGCATTATACGCTTTGGCTAAAGCGGCAACAGCGCCGTTAATAACGGCAGTGTCAAAACCGAACAAAAAGCCACCGAGGGCGGCAGCGCCAGCAATCAAGATTACGTAGAAATTGTTTGATTTACGACGAGTAGTGACAGTCATAGTTAGATTTGATAGGTTTATTAACTTAATTGGGCAGCACAAATAGCTGTCCCTAGTAATCCAACTTGGGGATTTAAAACAATCCGCACGGGAACTTGCTCTAGTAATGAATTCATGCGTCCTTTGCGTAAGAAGGCAGGCAAAAACCCTTGCTGCATCAGGGGGAGAATTTTGGCAGCAATACCGCCAGCTACATACAAACCTCCATAGGGAAGTAGTTTTAGTGCCAAGTCGCCAGCTTCGGCACCATAAGCAGCGACAAATAGTTCTAGAGTTTTTTGCGCGAGAACATCTTGCTTGACGGCAGCTTTAGAAATTTCTGCGGCCAAATCTACAGATTTGTGTTCTTTGCCGATTTCTCTTTCCCAAGCTTGGTGAATTTCTGCCAAGGCAGGAGATTCTTGATAAATTTTGCGATCGCGCAAAAATTGATAAATGGCTACAATGCCCATCCCCGAAACTACCCGTTCTACCGAAACTCGGTTGATGTGGTACTTCTCTAATAGGTATTGCAACAACTCAAATTCCAAGGGAGATTGAGGGGAAAAGCTGGCGTGTCCGCCTTCGGTGGCAAATACGCGATAGTTAGGAGATTGGGGAATAACAAAACCTTGTCCCAAACCTGTCCCCGCACCAATTACTGCAATGGGTGCATTGGCATCGGGGGAACCTGGCTGCAAAGTATGCAAATCTTGGTCAGACAAGCCCAAAACTCCATAACCTACGGCGACAAAGTCATTAATTAAAGCAACTTTGGCAACTTGTAACTCTTGCTCTAAGCGGCTTGCTTCTAAAATCCAACTTAAATTAGTTAGTTTAGAGGTATTGTTGACAACAGGGCCAGCAATGCCAAAGCAGGCTTTTTCGGGCTTTGAGTTGCTTTTGGCTGCGTCCAAAAATTGACGCACCATTGGTACTAAATCCGCAAATTCTTGACTGGGGTAGGTTTGCTCGTGCAAGGTAGTTTGCTGTGGTACCTTGCGATCGCCTCCCTCTTGCGATTCCACCAATCGCAAAATTGTTTTAGTACCGCCGATATCTCCCGCCAGTAATATAGTCATTTGTTAATTGCTCCTTTAAAATCTAAAAACAGTTCTAAGTACGCCAACTACCACGTCATCGTTGTCTGCATTGTGATTTGGGGCCGTCAACCAGATAACTCCAGGGGTAATTTGGATGTTGTCTGATATCTGATATCTGTAAAAAGCCTCTAGATGCAGAGATGTATCCGGGTCGGCTTGACCGTTATTTAAGGTGCTGTCAATTCTTGTGACCTTTGGTTCCATGCCGACAAGAATGCCACCGAGATTACCTTCTTTACCTAGGTTGGGAAAAGCTAGAGTAACCGCCCAATTCCAAACCTCCGCGTCTCCCCGACCGATATAGCGCTGGTTGGCATAACCTACCCAGCCACCGATAGAAAAGTTGGGATTGAGGGCAAAAGTTCCCGATACGCCGTAGGCATTGGTAGATACGGCTCGACCAAAATTACTATTAGATAAATTGCTCCCCGTACTTGTACCAAAGGGGATGAAGTCAGGATTTAAAGCTGGATCTATACCTCCGCCAGTAGTGAAAAAAGAAGGACTATAGCTGTTGATGTAAGTTAGACCGATTTTAGAGCGATCGCTTGGACTAATAATTACTTGCGCTAAACCTGCATAAACCCCATCAAATAAACCATTTTTTTGGGTAGGTCTTGAGGCAACGTTGCTTGGAACTAAATAGCCCAAATTGAGTTCTATACTGTCGCTAAAAAAGTGACGAATACCCGCACCCGAACCGCCACTGTAGTTGTAGATAGGGTTACGCAACGCAAACAGCGAAACCGCACCGCCATCAAAGTAAGGGTTCAATTGCGCCGAAGCATCCAAGTCTACAAAACCGTTGCCTGTAGCAGCAAGATAAAAATTGGTTCTAGAACTTATGGGAAAGCGGTAGCGCAGCAGCCCTAAGCCAAATTGATTATTGCTATCGCCATCAAACTCTACTCGACCTTCATTAGTGAGTAATTGACCGCTATTTGTGCCGCCCAGAGGTGTAATATTGTTGGCTTGCAGGCGAGTTGTGAGTAGGTCTTTACCTGTAAAGCTAGTATCTAAATTGAGTCGCGTCCGTTGACCTAAAGTTGGCACGCGATCGATAGATTCGCCGTTGGCATTTTCTCCGGCGACTACGCTAACTATACCAACTACAACTTCGGCATTAAGTTTAGTTGTAGTAGAAAATTGATTGGCTTCTAGTTCCGCCGCTTGTGCTTCTAAACTATCGACACGCCCGCGTAAAACTGTAAGTTCGATGGCAAACTCTGATTGCAATCTTTGCAGAGTTCCCAAGTCTTCGCGCTTAACGGCGTTAGCTGTACCTGTAGCAATTAGTTCATTGATGCGATCTAAAGCCGCATTCAAACCCGCCGCAAATTCGTAGCGAGTCATGGCTCTATTGCCCCGAAAAGTACCATCAGGATAGCCAGCAATTACCCCATAACGCTCGACTAAAGACTGCAATGCTTGAAATGCCCAATCCGTTGGTTGCACGTCTGATAGCTGCGAAACAGAAGTTACTTGACCGATAGAGTTTGTACCACTAGCTGGATTTTCCTGGGCGATCGCACTTGTAAAATTAAACAAATAAGTAAATAAACCTGCACAAACAATAATTGTTGGTTTTAGCAGATATTTTTTCATCACTCCTCTGGTTAAAAACCTATAACTTGACAGTTGTATTGTTTTTAATTAAGTCGCCGCTCAAAACTGAGCAAAAACAAGCGATTTTGACTCAGTTTTGACTTGTAAAACTTAACGCCGAGAACGTCTGCGGAGTCTATCGATAATTACTGCGGCAATAATTACCAATCCTTTGACGACCAATTGCCAGAAATACGACATATTCAACAATGTCAAACCATTGTTGAGTACCGCAATAATCAATGCACCCAAAAGCGTGCCGCCAATAGTACCAATACCGCCTGTAAAACTCGTGCCACCTAAGATCACCGCCGCGATCGCATCTAATTCGTAACCCTGCCCCAATGTCCCTGTAGCGCTATATAAACGGCTGGCGCTCATAATGCCTGCCAAACCTGCTAGTAAGCCACTCACACCATAGACGAACAGCAACACGCGATTGACTTTAATTCCTGTCAGTCGTGCGGCGCGCTCGTTACCGCCCACCGCGTAAATTTGTACGCCCAAAACTGTCTGTCTCAGCACAAACCAACTAGCTAGTACGGTGAGTAAAGCAATAACTACTAGCCAAGGAAAAGGACCTAAATAAGTATTACCAATCCAAGCAAAATTGAGATCGCGGTTAAATACTGTTGTCCCGTTAGCAATTAAAAATGCTCCGCCCCGTAGCGCTGTTAGCGAACCCAAGGTAACAATAAAAGGCGGTACATCTAATAAGGCAATTAAAGCACCATTTAGTAAGCCTAAAGCTAAACCTGTAAGCAATCCAGCGATTACCGCCGCCCAACCCAAACCGGGAATTAAAGAGACGATTAAGGACGCTACCGCCGAGACAGCTAATATTGACCCTACCGATAGGTCAATCCCGCCAGTGAGAATTACAAACGTCATCCCGGTAGCCAGGACAATGTTAACGGAAGCTTGGCGAAAGATATTAACAATGTTTCCGGGAGTCAAAAAGTTAGGACTCAGGACGGAAAATAAAATGCAGATTAAAACTAAAATTGGCAAAATACCCGCAACTTGCAGGAAATTATTAAGCGATTTGCGATCGCTCTTAGTTGCAGGTTGTTTATTTATCGGACGTAATTGAGTATTACTCATGATGCTTTAACCTCCGCCGCGCCTGTGGCATAGTGCATAATGTTTTCTTGGGTGATTTCTTTACCAGGACTGCGATCTAATTCCCCCACTAATTGACCTTCACGCATAACTAAAACGCGATCGCTCATCCCGACAACTTCGGGTAATTCGCTAGAAACCATCAATATTGCGATTCCTTGTGCCGCAAGTTCGCTCATAATCCTGTAAATCTCGCTTTTAGCCCCAATATCTACGCCCCGCGTTGGTTCATCTAACATCAAAACCCTGGGCTTAATTGCCAACCACCGCGCGAGTAAAAGTTTTTGCTGATTTCCACCAGAAAGATCCAGCGCTCGTAATTCCAAATTTGCCAGCCGGATATTAAAGTTTTCTACCGCCCCAGTAGCTAACAAATTTACCGAAGCCCAGTTGACAAAACCCGCCTTTGCTTCTTTTTTGAGGGTATTGAGCGCAATATTTTTGCGACAACTCATTTCTAAAAATAAGCCTTGATCTTTACGGAATTATTTTAGCGGGTTTAGTGGGGGTAGAT
>Ga0115851_100095_pt1 | contig 26530 bp, 26 predicted proteins | sample InSIn2gowninarea_FD_83865 | JGI IMG/M metagenome (GOLD analysis project Ga0115851, IMG submission 83865)
TGCATGTATGATTTATTCACTAGTTATGATATGCATGGCACATGCATGTGGTTTCTTTGTTGTGATCTATCATTGGGATGGAGGATTTCCTGGATTGACAGTGGATTGCCTAGCCTCACCATTTCTTGGATAGCCATGGTGATTGTGGGTTTACTTTCATTGCTTTGTTTTGGTTGGTTGTCATTTTTCCATAGCTTGGGTTGAGTTACTAGTCTTGGAAGCCCTGGTTGAACAAACACTATGGAAGCCCAGTAACAGCTTGGGTTGAGTTACTAGTTGTTGAAGCCTTGGTTGGAAAAACACTCTAGAATCCCTTAGTGGGTTGATTTACTAGTCCTGGAAGCCTTGGTTGGACAAATGCTCTGGAAGCCCTGTATAAGTTGTGCGTTGAGTTACTAGTTCTGGAAGCCTTGCTTGGACAAACACTCTAGAAGCCCTGTAAGGCTTGGATGGAGACCAATTCGATGATGGTTTTTGGTGATGTCCGACCGTGAGGTGGAATCACTATTTGATGGGTTGAGGTGGGTGGCCTCTGGAAGCCCTAGATGAGTTTTGATTGATGTGTTCTCTTAGATCCCACATTCATGCTTGGAATATGGCACGGGGGTGATTGGCTGAAGAGAGACTTGGCTCAGCCAATCTATGGTCAGGTGGAACGTGGTAGTCCCATCTCCAGTTGGTTCATTGCATTTCTTAATGAAAAAAATTCCATTCCCTTGATTTTCTTGTGCAAATGTACTGATGTATATATGTTTGTTGTATTTCTATTCCTATTATGTTGTTTATATTCACATTTACCCCGGAGGCTATTACAGATGGCTTGAAAGATGTACTAATTAAGGCACCTTTGTTATATCCCCCATATTACAAGCGTGATTATTTCTTGTATCTCATCAATACAGTTACTACCATCTCAATGGTATTGGTACAAGAGGAAGATGTAGGGATTGAACATCCCATTTACTACTTGATGTTGAATCTCAATGATACTGAATTCAAGTACAATCACATTGAGAAGTTAGCCTTGGCGGTTGTTCAAGTTGTCTAAATATTACACCATTATATATTTCTCCAGAAGGTTATAGTCATTTCAGATTGCAACCCTATGACATAGATTTTGTCACGTCAATTGCTGGGGGGGAAGTACTCAAAATGGATTGTCATCCTACAGGAGTTTAACCTAGAATTCATCAAATCCAAGTAAAATAAATCCTTATTTTTCATTAAGATTATTTGCGACCTTCCCACTAGTGGTTCTGAATCCACGACTGAAAATTCAATACCAAATGAGTTGTTGTTTCTGATTTTGTCATCTGAAATTTGCTATGGAGACATTCTTGAGTATCTCCAGAACCAGAATTTTTGGTCTAATACCTGTTGCTTCAAACAGTGACATATTCAATATCAAGCCAAAGATTATATAATCGTTAACGACACCCTCTATCCCTGTGGTATAAATACGATATTTTTAAGGTGCCTCACCCATGAGGATGCCAAGAAAGTCCTTAATGAGTGCCACTTAGGGGCATGTGGCAGTGATTTATCGAGTTATGCTACTACACAGAAGATCATATGTGCTAGTTACTTTTCACCTATCATTTTTCGCGATTGTATTCTCGTTGTCTAAATGGGTCATCCATGCTATATTTTTTATCGTAAGAACCATGCTCTACCCGCAGTTATGTAACCTGTTAATGGTGTAGGTCTTTTTGTGAAATGGGTTATCAGTTTCATGACGTGTAACCCTCACTCGATCAGGGGGCATGACTATATCATTGTAGCAGTCGATTACATTACAATATATATATATATATATATATATTAAAAATTACACACTTTAGACTAAGTTACGTGAACACACTCGTGCCTTTTATGTTTTGCGAAAATTTGCAAGGGCATATATTGCATTTAATGTAAAATTGAAAGATTATGTAACACTATATTTTTTTGCAAAAGATACCATTAAGAGAACAAGCTAATTCTCCACATTTGTCTTTTTACTAGGAATCAAAATTCACAATTCTTATATGATTTTTGAGGGCTACAATTAGATAAAAAATTAAAAAATTGAAATTTCATCACCACATTTGGCCCAAAAGTGTAACCCATCTTCATGCTTTCACCTATAAATATTTTTAGCTTCTCAATTTCACTTCAACTTATTCATTAAATTCAACTTGTTTTAACCATATAATTTTGACGTTCATATAACATCTTATATCAACATAATTATGTTCATATAACATCTTATATCAACATAATTATTTTGACCTTTAAAAAACTTCATCACTAACTCTACTACTAACTCTATTACTACTTTGACTTAAATTATTCCTACTTTAATTATCACCCAAAATAATTATTTTGATCTTTAGAAAATTTCATCACTAACTCTCATACCACTTTAACTCAAAATAATTATTTCAATGTACTTTAATTATGATCCAAAATCACCAAAATCATGTGAAAACATATTTCTACATATTCATTTCTTTATCCATCACAGCAAATCATTTTAATTTATAATCAAATCTACCTAACCACTTACATGATTTTTATATCATTAAACAATTTTTTTTGAACTATTCTCTTTATGACACCACACGTTTATTTATACATATTCCAAACTATTCTCACTTTAATGAGTGACAAAGATCTTTTACCCATCAAATAAAAAAATAAAAAAATGGTGTATGCCTTTTTACAAGGTTATAATATGTTTGCGGTGATGTCGAGTATATTCGGAGTGCCCCAACTACTTTTATTGCAATTATTGGCATCCTCATCTCTTACAGTAGCTGAAATAAAAACAAAATGTGCTTTGTCTTTTAATAATGTTTGTTGTGACATGCACATATCTCTTAAAATAGCAGGAAATAAAAAATAAAATGTGTTTGCTTTTTTAAATGTTGGGTTGTGACGTTGAGTTATTAAGTTATTAGAATGTATAATGTTTTTTTAAGTGGTTTTAAATTATATTGGTTGGTTCGAAAAGTATTGGTTAAAACATTTTCTTTTGTAATTTTTCTCTAAAAATTTTGCTTAATATTTTAATTAGTTTATCAATAAAAATTACATATACCAAATTAAATTTTGGTAAATCAATTATTTGAGGCATTCAGCGGAATCTGTAAGAATTAAGTGAGACATTATTGATGTCCAGGAATTTCCTGTCACGGGGTGATTTACTCATATACAGTTAGAGAAATTGCAAAACTGTTATAATTTTTTTGTTAGAAGTGTGAATACAGGTGGGTGAGATGTCAAAACCGTCACATTTGATGAGTGAGTCTCTTTTGAAATTCTAATGGTGGTGACTCCATTTTCAGCATTTATTAGATTTGTACAAATTAACTGAGGTGTCGCTAACATCATTCAAGTCTTAAATTATAGATTAATGTGATCTTCCCAATAATTAATAAAAAAATATTGGTGATTTTTTTTTGTGGTTCACAGACACAAGCTCGTCATAATCTTTTGTTGAAAGTGTGAATACAGGTGGGTGAGATGTCAAAACCGTCACATTTGATGGGTGAGTCTCTCTTGAAATTCCAACCCTGCTGACATCCATTTTCAACATTTATTAAATCTGTACAAATTCGGCATTTATTAGATCTGCACAAATTCATTGAGGCATCACTAACACCATTGGCGTCTTAAATTATAGATTAATGTGATCTTTCCAATAATTAATAATTTTTTTTGGTGGTTCACGGACACTTGCATTCATTGGGTGGCCTCTACATCCATGGAAATATCTGAGCTTGATCAAGGGTAGAAAAAATCTGAGCTTGATCAAGGATATCGATCAAGGGTATACATCCACGGAAATATTTGAGCTTGATCAAGGGTATGAATCCCGACAACCAATAGCTAGGCCTAACCCAAAAGGCTTTGGGGAGAATTGACCCTGTGACCTTTGGAACGGCAAGACACTTATTTGACTAGTTGAGCTAACCCTTAGGGCTTTATTTTTGGTGATTTAATTTAATAAGATTTAAAATAAAATGTTTAAAATTTTATTTATTAAGTGAATTAATTTCAATAAAATATTTTTATTAGTAATTAAAACTTAAAAATTGAAATCTAAAAATAGTGATGTGTTTTATGGGTTTGATTGATGGGATTTGAATGATGTGTTTTAAAATTTGAAATCTAAAAATAGGAAAGTTTGTTTGATGGGTTTTGATCTAGGCTTTTCCATGGCGGGCCGTTTGCGGAAAGCGTTCTGATCTATTGGCGTGAAAGAAAACGAGATCCCAGTAAGGTGATGTTTGTTACTTACGAGGACATGGAAGATGATTACGTAGGTTGGGTTAGAAAGCTTGGCCTATTCTTTGGGATGCTCTCCTCAACTGGTGGAGGAGAGTGCTGCAATAATTGTGGCGAAGTGCAGTTTCCAGAGCCTGTCAACATTGGAGGTGAATAAAACGGGAAGAGTGTTGGAAAATAAATTTTGAATGCCCAACCACTGTTTCTTCAGAGAGGGAAAAGTGGGCGAATGGAAGAAGCATTTCACGCCACAGATGGAGGAGCGTATTTATTTAGAGATCGAGCAGAAATTGAACAACTCAAGGCCTCCATTTCAAATACAGTTTATAGAAAGCCATTACATTACTAATCCGTTACAGTGGGTTGGTGAAGTGTGTTTCTAATTGTGTGGGTTTCAGGGTTTGGTGAAGGTGTTTCTAATTGCATGGGTTTTAAGTTTTGATTATGAAAATATTATATTTTATTTAACGTAATTATTATTTTTTTATTGTTTATATTTTTTTGGATTTTTATTATTGTTAGAAAAAAAAACAAATGAGTGTTGATATTTGGTGGTGAAAGATTAATATGGTAAATGTAAAATATCTTATTTCAATAATTCATTTTACCATATTTTTATTTTATTTTTTATAACTATAACAAGAACTTAACTCTACATCTATTACATTAGAATGGATATCAATGATACATTGTTATGCTTATAACCATAAAGTCTTTACATTCCTTTTGCACTTTATATCCAAAATCTTTACATTCATTTGGAACTTTATATCCATTGGCTTGTGATATATTCACTAGCATTTCTACTATGTTGTCTTGTTTTATATTTGTTGGGCACCTTATGATATTTTGGCACCTTAAGCGCTATGTTATATGTTTATGCACACACTCTAATGTATTTCCCTTTTTCACCTGCACATTGCCATCCTATGTAATGTGTGTTACATTACATTATACCTAGTTACTATATGTTAATAGGGGGTGGAATCTCCCAAGTGGGTTCCATGATGTATGGGTTGTATGACCTTCCAGGTCGTATTGGTAATAAAGGGTTGGCCATGTGAAGATGAGACAGTGGCCCTATGTTCAGCTGCCACCACATCCTTGCCCATGTGCTCCTGACGTACCTTTGTTATATAACAACTATCCAATCATGGATCTAGGATTCCAGTTAATTAATGGTTATCCTTGCACCTGGTTAACCTTAAATCATTTTCCCTCATCCAGAAATTATGTTTGCCTCATTCATGCATTTGGTAATGAGGTTGCACTAGAGAAGATTTTGTCCCATTTCTACCAAGGTGGTCACCATCTACAGTCACTTGGCGTATCCATCCCCTCATTTCGGGGTCACAAGCCGCATCCGCATGGTGTCTCTATCCCTAATTTCATAGCGGCTACCTCTCCTCCAACTTTCACGTGATTTTCCCCAGATCCACCCTATTATTTTAAATGTTTGTTCTACAATCTGTTGTTCAGGTGCTTCTTTGCCTCATTTCCCTTGGTTAGCTAATTTATGGGTTGTTTGGGGTTTTAGGCTTCCCTGTTATTTGACCCCTCAAGAATTTCTCTTTGATGACAACGTTTCAACCCATTTCTTGCCCCAACACTCAGCTTTTGTAGAGCGTATTAAGGAAAATTTCCTTAATCTTTTCATCGCCCCCTGTACTCAGAAGGCTTTTTGGTTCGACTTCATTCTCAAGTAATTGTGGGTTTCTTTTCTTTGTGTATTGGGTCTTTACGTTTTGTTTAATTTTGTCATTCTAGTTCTTCTTTCTGAAAATGAGTTACTTCTTTTGCAGATACGACCCTATCTTTGCTTGGCCACCAAGAGAGAAAATTGGTTGTTTTCCATTCACGAGGCTTCTACCCTCAAGTGATTCACCCTCCTTTTGAATCTTGATCTGAGTTGACTTGACTCCCATATTTAACCAAGATCTTTTACTTTCATGATGTGATTGGAATTGCATTTAAAGTAGCATAGTTGAACATATATGCATGTTGTAAAGAAGAAGGTACATGACAATCATCAGCAACATAAAATAATAAGATGTTGATAACGAAGTTCGTTGAGGAGGGAATATGTCTCTGGGCCCTGGTGTCAAAATGGTGTAGGCCACCACATTAAGTGCTATCAATAGTGATGATGTACATAAGTGGTGACATCACTATCATACAAGGAAAATTCCCTCATGAAGGAGTGGCTCCAAGAGATGTTCCGCTACAATAAATCTCATTCAAAAAGGACTCCTATCAGTATGACATAACTCATGCATGATGATAATGAGCATCCTGCCAACATGGCATTAAAGGGATCTCAATGTAAACATACATGGTGACACATCAATGTCCTGTCAACATGACGACAAAGGGATCTCAAACAAAACATGATGAATCATTACAATAAGTACAACCCAAAGATGATTCTGTATCACATCAAGCATGAATCATGAAACAAGTAGGACAACAAGATCCCACATCAAAAATCAAACATGGATCTATGCACCACAATGCATCTCATAACAAAAGAAGTACATGAACACACTTCATATACCTCACATTCTGGGGCCATCTGAAGAAAATGATGTCAAACTGCTAAAGTTGGCCATACCATCAATCTCGCCACGTCAAATCACATGGAAATGACTGTTCACACATGAATGCTGACACCTGCACTACATTTTGGAAAGTGGAAGAAAAATAGAATGATCAAATGGAGAATCTGATTGCACCTTCAGATTCGTGGCATCGAATAGTGAAAAATCGATTGTCAAATTTCTCAATTTTGAGAAAGTGAAAATCTGGGGCTTAAGGAATCTTTTAGATTCCCCCTAGATTCCTCAAAGATTCCCTCCTCTGAGTCATTTGAATATCTGATGCTCAGATAAAAATTCTGACTGTGCCATCAAGTTTGCGTCGCTTAGAAGTGTAATATCGACATAAATTTTTTCCAATTTGGACACTAGAAAAATTTCACCCTCCTGAGCATTTCGCCCAATCATGGTTCCACCTGCCTCTTCTCTGGGCTCATGGTTCCACATGAAATAAGTTAATTAAAAAATTTCATCTCGATTTCCATGCACCTCGATTTCTGTGCACGCTCTTGGCTCCTCCATCCTCCTAGGTGCTTTCACAAATGAGTTTATATAAAGTTTCGGGCGGATGTCCCAAGGTGGGTCGTTGGTGGATTGCCAAGGAAATTGAATTATGAGGAGGAGGTCAGGTGGTCAAACCCCAATCCCTCCATATTAACACACCATTCATTTTTAAAAACTGCATTAATATTTATTTCGGGGTCAGGTCTGCATTGGGTGGCCTGCCTCGTAACCTCCGCAACAAATTGGTATTAAGTTTGGATTGGGTAGATTATTTATTGTATTTAAATGAGGGAATGTTTAGTGTATTTAGTATTGGTTGGGCCGCCCGTGGTGTAGGTCGGCCACATGTCCAGGCAGGTTTAATTCCCACCAGCCCATTATTATATACGACATATATATGTGTGGTGTTGGGGTGTGGGTTGGGTCCACCGAAGGTGGTCTGCACACCTCTTTAATGTTGATTAATGTGTGCGGTTGACCGGGGGTTTGGCAGGGTCATGGTCGTCAACCCATATTTAAGTTTTTGTTATGCGGTGCGGTTGGAAGGCCGACAGGGCTCATGGCCCGTCAACCATATTTAATCAAATTTTGTTAATATAGTTTGGGGGTTGTGGGGCTGGTGGCCCGCCACCACATTTATATCTTTTTCTTTTTAAAACCAACACGTTTTTTAAATTTTGTCTAATGTAAGAGATATTAGACAAATTAAGGATCCAACAAATTCTCCCACTTTTGGGAGCTAGGTTTCATGCCCCAGGGTCAGTCAAATTGTAGGACACTTAAACCTAGCCCAAAGTCCAACTTTGGCCAAGACTTTGATTGGCTCATTCTCCCTCATATGAACTTGGATTGATGAACCATTCACACCATTGCAATTAGGATGACAAGATCTACACTTTGGTCCTAGTTCGAAAGCATTCTAATCACTTTGATTTTTGAGCTTCCATAAGCCCTTTTTATCCTTTGTGTGTCTCTAGAGCCACCTAGATCAATCCTCCCCACTTAGGAGCTTTCGGTCCTCCAAAAGCATGAAAAATAACATGCAACTTCTATGTACCTCATCTACATCACAAGTGCCCCTAAAAGGTCTCGCTTCCATCTCCTTCACCTTTGTTCTTTGGAGCCTTAAGCGATGAGTCGACACTTGCCACCTCTGCAACCTGTAGTACCATTCTGCAAATTACATGCTTGATTGACATGGCCACCTAATGACCCAAGCATCCCATACTTTCCACGAGTTTATAACACATACTCGGTGGTCAAGTTTACATCAAAAGGGAAACAATACCCCAGCTACGAAAACAAGGCCAACATATCAGTGTTGCTTCAACAAGTGATGGAAAACACATCATCACTACAAAACATGATTTACAACAATAAGGCCAAACACTATTTTTTCTTTGACAAGTGATGGAAACACAACATCACCTTCACAGTTTATCATGAAACTCAAAATAAGACCAAACATCATTGTTTCTGAGCAAATAATGGAAAACACATCATCACTTTTATATTTTAAAATGCAAAAAATGATTTACAAAAGCATGACCATGACAACTTAACATATCTAGAAACTATTTTTCACTTATCGCTGTGAATGGGTCATCCTCCTATGGTGGTTTTGCTTATCAAACAATTGTTTCACCTGGTTCATGCACCGATAGTTTGTCTTTCAGGTGTTGCTCTTGATGGAGCCTCCAACAAGTGGCCCTTTGATGACCACCTCTATTGCAATGAATGCAGTACATCTTCTTCCTCCAAATCTACTTAACATGCTTCTTTACCTGCTGTCGAGAGTGTCTTTCATGCCTTCTCCTTTTGTGTGCTGCTATTCTTTTCCAACACTTAGAAAATGTATGGTTATGTAATCCACAAAAAGTACATGTTTTTTGATTCCATGATTTATGTTCATCTTTAATAACATGATTATAATAGAAATAAACATTCGAATATAGAGACTAGTTATACCTCTCCTTGTCATCTCTGGTGTAAGTATGGCGATGAGAGCTTGCCTCAGCTCTTTCCCTGCAATGGGCAATGTCATGTGATGATGGGGATGTGTTTCCATCATACTCTTTCCTCGACGATTTAAATGATGTCTTGGAAGCACCTGTCACCTTCGAGCATTCTCCTTCAGTGTATCCCAAGCTTGTAAATTCAGGTCTCTGCACAACCTCCAATGGTTGAGTTATGCCTTGGTTATTAACACCAAGTTCTTCTTCCTCCTTGTGCCTCATCCTGGTAAGGAGCCTCATGTTTGTCCCTATAATTGGGATCTCCAAATCTCCAACTAAAATCATGCTATGTGAAGATGAAACTGAAAGGAAATCAACATCTTTTACCTCCTTTGTCGATTTGGAAAGAACTGATAAGGGCTGCTCATCATTTGTTGTTGGTGGTTCACTATCTGTCTTGGCACATTCCCCAACTTCCTTCCTAACATACTCAAGTCCTACCTGATGGGGTAATTCTTCTACTTTGATGGGGTTGACAATGCCCTGGCCATTACTACCCAAGCCTTTTCCTTCATAAGCCATTCTCTTCAACAATTTGGAGCCAATTCCTATGGTATTATTTTCAAGAATAGTGAAATCATCATTAGGACACATACATGAATTTAGAGAATTACTTTTTACCCCACACGGGTCACGCTGTAGGTTCTCTAAGGCCTCGTCCTTAGCTTGCAGTTGTCATAGAAAACTATGTTTCTCCTCTTTCTCTTCTTGTAGATGCATTTTCAATTTAGCATTATCTTTTTGAAGATTCTCGTTGTTGTGCTTCAATTCTTCCAGGGCCTCTTCCGTGGCTCGCAACTAACGCTGAAATTGCTCCTTTTCCTCTGTCTCTTTTTGTATAGCTTCATACATTGTTTCCACCCTCTAGGAAATTTTAAGCATGGTCTCGTACATCGCTTTTTCATCCTCTGTCATTACACGTTCCATTGTTCATGCTTGCAATTCACATCCACGCAAAGACCGCTCTCATACCAAACTTCATCGCAGTTGACTCGACTCCCAGATTTAACCAAGTTCTTTTACTTTCGTGATGTGATTGGAATTGCATTTAAAATAGCATAATTTAACATATATGCATGTTGTAAAGAAGAAGGACCATGAAAATCATCAACAACATAAAATAACAAGACATTGGTAATGGAGTTCGTCCAGGAGGGACTACGTCTCCATGCCCTGGTGTTAAGATGGTGTAGGCCGCTGCAATAAATTAATTAAAAAAATTATCGTCTTGATTTCTGTGCACACTCTTGGCTCCTCCATCCTCCTGAGCGCATTGACAAATGAGTTTATATAAAATTTCAAGTGGATGTCCCAAGGTGGGCCATTGGTGGATTGGTAAGGAAATCAAATTATGAGGAGGAGGTCCGGTGATCAAACCCTGACCCTCCATATTAACACACCATTCATTTTAAAAACTACATTAATGTTTTTTTGGGGGTTGGGTCCACATTGGGCGGCTCGCCCCATAATATTGCAGCACATTGGTGTTAAGTTTAGATTGGGTGGATTATTTGTTTTATTTAAATGAGGGAACAGTTGGATTATTTAATATTGGTTGGGCCGCCCGTGGTACGGGCCAGCCACGTGGCCAGGCAGGTTCGATTCCTACGGTCCATTGTTGTATACAACATATATATGTGTGGTGTTGGGTTGTGCGCTAGGTCCACGGAGGTGGCCCACCCACCCCTTTAATGTTGATTAATGTGTGCGGTTGATCGGTGGTTCGGGGGGGTCATGGCTGCCGACCCATATTTAAATTTTTGTTATGCGGCATAGTTGGGGGGGTTGATGAGGGTCATTGCTCATCGGCCATATTTAATCAAATTTTGTTAATATAGTTTGCGGGTGGTGAGGGTGGTGGCCCACCACCACATTTATGTTTTCTTTTATTCTTTTTAAAACCAATACATTTTTTAAATTTTGTCTAATATAAGGGATATTAAACAAGTTAACCATCCAATAAATCACCCACTTTTGGGAGCTAAGTCTCATGCCCCGGGGTCAGTCAAATTGTAGGACACTTAAACCTGGCCCACAGTCCAACTTTGATCAAGACTTTGACTGGCTCGTTCTCCCTCATACGAGCTCGGATTGACGAACCATTCACACTGTTGCGATCAGGACGTCAAGGTCTACTCTCTAGTCCTAGTTCGAAAGCATTCTGATCACTTTGATTTTTGAGCTTCCATAAGCCCTCTTTGTCATGTGTGTGTCTTTGGAGCCACCTGGATCAATCCTCCCCACTTAGGAGCTTTTGGTCCTCCAAAAGCATGAAAAATAATATGCAACTTCTCTGTACCTTGTCTGGATCACAAGCACCCTGAAAAGGTCTCACTTCCATCTCCTTCACCTGTGTTCTATGGAGCCTTAAGCAATAAGCCAACACCTGCCACCTCTGCAACCTATCATACCATTCTGCAAATTACATGCTTGAATGACATGACCAAGTAATGACCCAAGCATCCCATACTTACCACGAGTCTATAACACATACTCATTGGTCAAGTTTACATCAAAATGGAAAAATTACCCCAGCTACGAAAATAAGGCCAACATACCATTGTTGCTTTAGAAAGTGATGGAAAACACATCATCACTACAACACATGGTTTACAACAATAAGGCCAAACACTATTTATTCTTTAACAAGTGATGGAAACATGACATCACATTCACAATTTATCATGCAACTCAAAATAATACCAAACATCATTGTTGTTCAGCAAGTGATGGAAAACACATCATCACTTTTATATTTTAAAATGCAACAAATGATTTAAAAAAGCGCGACCATGACAAGCTAACATATCTAGAAACCATTTTTCACTTATCGCTGTGAATGGGTCATCCTCCGATGGTGGTTTTTCTCGTCGAACAATTGTTTCACTTGGTTCATGCACCGACACTTTGTCTTTTAGGTGCTGCTCTGGATGGAGCCTTCAACAAGTGGCTCTTTGATGGCCACCTCTATTGCAATGACTGCAATACATCTTCTTCCTCTAGATCTTCTTAACATGTTTCTTTGTCAATTGTTGAGAGGGCCTTTCATGCCTCTTTCTTTTGTTTGCTACTATTCTTTTCAAACACTTAGAAAATGTATGGTTATGTAATCCACAAAAAGTACATGCTTTTTGATTCCATGATTTACGTTCACCTTTAATAACATGATTATAATCGAAATGAACATTCAAATATTGAGAATGGTTATACCTCTCCTTGTCATCTCTGGTGTAAGTATGGCGATGAGAGCTTGCCTCAGCTCTTTCCCTGGAATGGGCACTGCCATGGGATGATGGGTATGCATTCCCATCATCCTCTTTCCTTGACGATTTCAACAATGTCTCGGAAGTACCTGACACCTTTGAGCATTCTCCTTCGGTGTATCCCAAGCCTACAAATTGAGGTCTCTGCACAACCTCCAATGGTTGAGTTATGCCTTGGTTATTAACACCAAGTTCTTCTTCCTCCTTGTGCCTCATCCTGGTAAGGAGCCTCATGTTTGTCCCTGTAATTGGGATCTCCAAATCTCCAATAGAAATCATGCTATGTGAAGATGAAACCAAAAGGAAATCGACATCTTTTACCTCCTTTGTTGATTTGGAAAGAACTGATGAGGGCTGCTCATCATCTGTTGTTGGTGGTTTGCTATTTGTCTTGATGCGTTCCCAAAATTCCTTCCTGACATACCCAAGTCCTCCCTGATGGGGTAATTCTTCTACTTTGATGGGGTTGACAATGCCTTGGCTGTTACTTCCTAAGCCTTTTCCTCCATACCCCATTCTCTTCAATAGTTTGGAGCCAATTCTTGTGGTATGATTTTCATGAACAACGAAATCATCATCAGGACACACACATGAATTTAGAGAATTAATTTTTACCTCACATGGGTCACGTTGTAGCTTTTTCAGGGTCTCGTCCTTAGCTTCCAGCTATCGTAGCAAACTATGTTTCAGTTCTTTCTCTTCTTGTAGATGCATCTTCAATTTAGCATTATTTGTTTGAAGATTTTGGTTGTTGTGCTTTAGTTCTTCTAGGGCCTTTTCCATGGCTCATGACTGAAGCTAAAATTGCACCTTTTCCTCTGTCTCTTTTTGTAGAGCTTCATACATTATTTCCACCCTTTGGGAAATTTTGAGCATGGTCTCGTACATCGCTTTTTCATCCTCCATCGTTGCACATTCCATTGTTCTTGCTTGCAATTCACATCCACGTTAAGACCACTCTCATACCAAACTTCATCCGAGTTGACTCTACTCCCAGATTTAACCAAGATCTTTTACTTTCATGATGTGATTGGAATAGCATTTAAAATAACATAATTGAACATATATGCATGTTGTAAAGAAGAAGGAACATGACAATCATCAGCAACACAAAATAACAAGACATTGATAACGGAGTTCGTCCAAGAGGGAGTACGTCTCTGGGCCCTGGTGTCAAGATGGTGTACGTCGCTGCATTAAGTGTTGTCAATAGTGATGATGTACATAAGTGGTAACATCGCTATCGTACAAGGAAAATTCCCTCATGTAGGAGTGGCTCCAAGATATGTTCTGCTATAGGAACTCTCATTCAAAAAGGACTCCTATCAGTATGACATAACTCATGCATGATGATAATGGGAATCCTACCAATATGGTAACAAATGGATCTTAATGTAAACATACATGGTGACACATGAGTATCCTGTAAACATGATGACAAAGGGATCTCAAACAAAACATGATGAATCATGACAACAAGTACATCCCACAGATGATTCTGCGTCACATCAAGAAAGAATCATGAAACAAGTCCAAAAACGAGATCCCACATCAAACATCAACATGGAAAAATGTAGCACAATGCATCTCATAGCAAAAGAAGTATATGAGCACATTGCATATACCTCACATCCTAGGGCCATCTGAAGAAAAGGATGTCAAACTACTGAAGCTAGCCATACCATCAATCTCGCAATGTCGAATTGCATGGAAATGACTGCTCGCATATGAATGCTAACACCTACACTCCATTTTGGAAGGTGGTCAAAAAATAGAAGGATCAAATGGAGAATTTTGTTGCACCATCAGAATTGTGGCATCGAATAGTGCAAAATCGACTGTCAAATTTCTGATTTCTGAGAAAGTGAAAATCTGGGGCTTAAGGAATCTTTTAGATTCCCCTAGATTCCTTAAATATTTCCTCCTCTGGGTCATCTAAAGATCTGCCACTGAGATCAAAATCTGACTGCGTCATCACACTCGTTTCGCTGAGAGGTGTAAGATTGACATAAAGTTTGTCCAATTTGGAAATTGGAAAAATTTCACCCTCATGAAAATTTCACCCAATCATGGTTTTGCCTACCTCTTCTCTGGGCTCATGGTTCCACCTCCAATAAATTAATTAAAAAAATTAGCCTCTTGATTTCCGTGTGTGCTCTTAGCTTCTCCATCCTCCTGGGCACATTGACAAATGAGTTTATATAAAATTTTGGGCAGATATCCCAAGGTGGGGTGTTGGTGGATTGGTAAGGAAATTGAATTATGAGGAAGAGGTCCGGTGGTCAAACCCTGACCCCTCTATATTAACACACCATTCGTTTTTAAAAACTATGCATTAATGTTTTTTTGGGGGTCGGGTCCACATTGGGCGGCTCGCCCCGTAACCTCCGCAGCACATTGGTATTAAGTTTAGATTGGGTAGATTATTTGTTGTATTTAAATGAGGGAACGATTGACGTATTTAATAATAGTTGGGCCGCCCATGGTGCGGGCTGACCACATGGCCGGGCGGGTTCAATTCTCGCCGGCCCATAGTTATATACAACATATATATGTGTGGTGTTGACGTGTGGGCTGGGTCCATGGAGGTGGCCCGCCCACCCCTTTAATGTTGATTAATGTGTGCAGTTGACTGACAGTTTGGTGGGGTCATGGCTGCCGACCCATATTTAAATTTTTGTTATGCGGCGCGGTTGGGGGGGCCGATGGGGATCATGGCCCGTTGGCCATATTTAATCAAATTTTGTTAATATAGTTTGGGGGTGGCGGGGGTGGTGTCCCACCACCACATTTATATTTGTTTTTATTCTTTTTAAAACCAATACATTTTTTAAATTTTGTCTAATATAAGGGATATTAGACAAATTAACGATCCAACAAATTTGCATGCTTTCAGGAGCTAGGTTTCATGCCCCGGGGTCGGTCAAATTGTAGGACATTTAAACCCGGCGCATAGTCCAACTTTGACCAAGACTTTGACTGGCTTGTTCTCCCTCATACTAGCTTTGATTGATGAACCATTAGCACTGCTGTGATTAGGACAGCAAGGTATACGCTTTGGTCCTAGTTCAAAAGCATTCTAATCACTTTGATTTTTGAGCTTCCATAAGCGCCCTTTGTCCTGTGTGTTTGTCTGGAGCCACCTAGATCAAATCTCCATGGTATAGTTTCATTCCTTTGGTAAAGTGGCTTATTTTAACTTCAAGGTTTCATCTTTTTTCCCTTCTCGGGTTACTGTTGGCTGGCCTGGTTATTCACCCAGTGGTTGGTTTTTGTATCTTATACCCTTTGTTCGTTGGTGGGGTGCTACCCAAATTGTTCCTAGACGCATAAAATGGTTTCCTCTGTAGGGTTCATAGAGGTAATCACTAGATCTGTCCTCAGATTTGTTTTTCTTGTCTCTTTAATTCTATGCTTAATTCTATGACAATAGGTTTGCTGGTATACGTAGGTGGAATTTTCTTCTCCCTCCGCAGCTGGCTATTGATCCCCTCTAGTTTGGATCATATGCTCTAGGATTGACCTATTCCTCCTCCCAGCTTAGTCGCTTGTTTCATAATTATGGCCTTCCTGGTCAGGTTTTGACTTTTGGTTATTCTCAGTGCAATCTTAGACTTTGATTCGTGATATGGTTGCTAAACTTATAATTTTCGTAGTGTCTTTGTAATTTCCAAGGAATGGACAGAGCACTCATAACTGTAATGTAATGTGAAGTATCTTTTTTTTCTATGGAAGATGATGGGGTCATCCCCTCGGGTTATAATTTTTATTACAATAACACGAATTGGCACCATGATTCTAATATGATACTTGTATGTTAGCACTACTGTATCTGCATGCTGGCAGTCTAGTTGTTTATTTTATTATAATTACATCAACCCTTGGTTGGTGTCACATTTTGTATGATTTATTTTATATATTGTGTATATATTTAGTTCTAGCAATTTATCGAGTCATATGCATTTCGCTGGCTTATAGAGTGTGGATCCTCATTTGGGGGGATTGTTCTATAGTTCAATCAATAACAATATTCTCCTATTAAATTCAACACAAGAACATAACCGTCTTCTAACTCCACTTATTTTTTATTTCATGTTTTTCAACTTATGGAAATTAATCGTAGTTATGATTTTCTTTCTAGTAGATGATTTAAATTAGAGTTTAAGTAGAGTCAAGTTTTAAGGAAAAAATCATGTTCTAGTGTATATAGATATTAGCAAAGAAGTCACCACCGTGTGGCATGTCTTCCACATCGAACTATTTCGACCAAGAATGGGATCACTCTCCAATGATGCCCTTCTTCCTGTAAAATAGATTGATTATGCCTTTTTCAACACAGAAACCTACTTACTCCCTGAATGTTTTTTTCTTAAAAATTTTTGTTTGGTTTGTGTTTATTATCCACACTAGTCCTTATCAATACTTATTTTCAGATAGGTGTTCGATACAATTCTTTATTTGACTTGGTATCGTTCAGTTCGAATATACTGGTAGACTTTAAGGCAAGTACTATCATAGTGCAGTTCCTTGAACAACCTCTCCTTGTAATATTCATCTCCCTTTACGAGTCTGATACTTCCATTTAACCAATGCTTTTATTATCTCCTTTTAAATTAAAGTATGCTTTGTAAGACAACTCCCTCCTTCACATGCTAATTGTTTACATGTTTCTTTTATACACAATTAACATACAAGTTTAACTTCACCTATAGACGTCCACAAATTTGATTTCACCTAATAGCTCCACACATTGAGTATCCATGTGCTCAGTACTATTAGTACTCAATGATCCTATGTATAGGAAACATAACACTACCGTAATCGGTATTGGAGATAGACTATCTCAAGTTCAATTTCCTCTAAGAACCCCACTACGCATTTTGACTCTACACCAATATGCATTCTAATACTGTTCTCAGAGAAGAAATATTCTTATCTCATCACATTGAAGTTTGGTAATGGTACACTAATCATATTAATTAGATTCGTAGGAAATATATTACGCTACTTACCTATAACCATTTGGAAGCTTAAATTTTCAATTCTATCTATTTTTCTTTTAAATATTTGTGCTGCTACAGACTCATGCATCTACCTTACTTCTATACATTACTACATGTAGTTTCTACTAATAATTTGACCATAAGCAACAGTATATTAAATCATCCATCCTAATTCAAAATCTTAAGGTAAATACAAGAGATCAGTATAAAAGAAATAATAACAACAATGAACTTCTAACCAATATTTTGGCTGTGAAATGAAATATAGGAAATGTTGTTCCTCCCAACCATGAACCAAATATTTTGGTTCCCCCAAAGTTAGAAGCTCGTACCTTTCTTTAACAACCTCTACTTGATTCCCAAATCATGTCTCATATACATGATTTTCAACAGATGTTTCTATGGTAGTGTCCTACCTTTCAGGGTCTGCTTATCCCCTTAGCCTAAGTTGTTCCCACTTTTTCCAAAAAAAGTAAGAAAATCTATTTTTTTCTCCAACAACTAAAAAATCGTATTTTCTCTCCCATAGATTTATTCCCTCATCATTTAACTTCAACTAAGTGGATAATTATTTGAATATCTAATTTTTAGATTCACAAGTTTCCCTTTCCAACATTTCCCGACTTAAAATCTCAATTATTTATTATAAGAAAAATCTTATCTACATTCATTTTTTTCTTTTTGGTGGCCCCCAACCAGTTATAACACTATTTTTGAAACATATGACCATAATAATATGTACATAAAAAAGAGGGTGTTAAAGTAAAAGAGTTTGTCCCAATCTCTCTCTTGAATATTTAGAAAGATAATAACTAAAATAAATTTAAATGGATATTAATTAAATTTTTTAAATTAAAAATAAATTTCTATAAATGATAATTAAAATTAATTTTATATAGTTCAAAAATATTTGTTCAGAAATACACTTAAAAGAGTAATAACTAAAATAATCTTGCTTGTTGAGGGTAAGACATAATATTATCTGGTTTGTTCAAGGTTTTCTATGTACACCATCCACCTCCAGTTACTTTGTACTTCTCTATCACAAACTTCATTAGTCAAATATAGGGAGGCTACTTATGGACCATTACTTTTCTACTTTTGTATCAAAAACTACATCAGTCAAATATAGGGAGGATGCTTATGGGTAACACATTGGTTATGTTGCTAACCTTACTACTGGGAAGTTACTGGTGTTGAATGGAATATGCTCCTTATGAAACTGGGAAACTTCAATAGACTAAAGTACTTTCATCAAAATAAGTTTGATATCCTACTATAGATTAGGTCATCTTGATAAACAATTATGTAAATCAATACCATGAAATAATATAAATTCAATTTATTTTAATTGTCTCTATTTAACACAGGAGAACTTGCTTTGATGAGTTTCAAGCTTTGTATTCCTAAGATAAAGAAACAAAGAAATCAATTAATATTTTTTTTCTCTTTTTTTTTTTCAAAGATTCAATGACCTGCCATTGTTGAAAAGTGTAACTAGATTCGGTCTTCATAATGACATGTGTAATTGATGTAAAGAAGAATATAAAATTATTTTTGTAATGCTTGAATCATGGGTTTCATGATCAATGGATTTTATTTTAGTTAAGGTTCCTATTGGGAGCCTTTTCATTTTGTCATCAAGTCATAAACGTCTATTGAGTCAATGTCATGTATGGAAGACCCTTCTTAGGCATGTTACATTTGTATATCAGTTAATGAAAGAGTAAAAATGCCCTCTAAGACCAAGCTCAAGCTCCTCCAAGAATTCATCCTCAATATGGAATATTAAACCTACACCAAATGGCATGTCAGCCTATGGACAAGGAGAAGTTGACTTATTTCATGGGAAGCCATTATAAATAGACAGATCGACCTCCATTTGGAACTCAATTTTTCTGTGACGAACAAGTATATAATAAGAAGCACGAGGATCACTTTAGAAGGAGACTCATAACCAGCGAAGAGAATAAAGTCTTTGGTATTGTTTTTGGGTATGTTTTGGGTTGAGTACACTCCACACGTACGAAGTATAGGTGTTGTTTGCTATAGTAGGAGTTGAGTTATTGAAGTCACTACTGAAGGTCAATCCAAGAAGAAAGACAAGTGAAGAATTAAACTGAGTTAAGGAGGAACAGTTTTTATCTCAAAGCGAAGAAGTTTGAGATACAATATCTCTCTCAAACACTACAACTGAGGTTTTTTAATTAGGGTGAAAGTCATAGGTATGTTACTAGGAACTGAAACTCTGAAAGGAAGCTCAGAACGAAGAAGAATTGATAAGTTTTACTATCATTGAATCAAAGAAAAAGGGAGCTCATCAAGGAAGCTTTGTGACTTGGTCTTGAAGAGGAAAATAGGTAAATGGTATTTGTCTTGGTATTTGTCAATTGAAGTCTTTATAAGAAGAAAAAATTGTTTATGTTTTCCTCTCAAGTGGGAGAGGTTTCGGCCTTGGTTGATCGCCTATATATTGTGTCTCTTGTCCCTTTGTTTTTTATGCATTGATAGTCATTTTATGAAGAAGAATGCTATAATAATATACCTAAAGAGAATATCATAATCTAATCAAGTAAAAATAATTCACAAGTAGTTATCATAGAAGAGAAATCACTTAATCTTGCTGCCCTAGATTTCTGAATATGGTAAAAGAGCTAAGGTGTCAAATTCAAATAAGGGCATCATATCAAGTGACACTCAAGGATAAAATCTCGAATAGGACATGAAAGCAAATCTAATAATATCATCTTGGAGTCAAGATCTATAAATAAGCATAAAAACCCTAGATCAAAGAAGAAAGTCTACTCCAACAAGAAGCCTTGGAATCCTCAAGTCATCTCAAGAGACCTCAAATACCCTACTCAAGTTGAAGGACTTATACATCAAGTTTATTACTAGAGGAGCAAGATCAAGGATGTTGTCATAATCTTCATAAATTCTAAGGAAAATTCCTCTTGTTGAAGAAAGGACCTTATTGTTATAGAAGATCATCCAAGAAATAATCAATAAGTCATCATTGATCATAATCAACAAGGGAATCTCCATCAAAGGATCTAAAGTTGTCTCCTTCTTTGTGAAGTCAAGGATCAGTCTTGAAGGGATCTATATTCATCAAGGAAAAGTTTTCTATCATATATATCATCATAAAAGTCAAGGAGACAATGTGTGGAAGAAGCATCTTCACAAGAAAGTATATTGATGTATGAATATGTCAAAATGTATTTTTGCAAGAAAAGAAACAAATTGGTTGGGGCTTCAAACTATCTTGCATGGAAGAAGAGGACAAATTTGAATCTCATTGAAAATGAGGTTATGGATCATGTCAAAGGATCTATCACCAAACCATCAAAAGAAGATTCTCAAGAACTTGTAAATTTTATAAAACGGGAAGTGAGGGATTAAGGGATTATCATAGAATCCATCAAGGATCCCCTTATTCCATATGTATCTAAACACAATACCTCAAAAGAAACATATGCCAAATTGGTAAATTTGTTTTCTGTAAGCACTGTAGGAGAAGTTATCTCTCTAAGGAAAGAAATATACAAACTAAGGATATCAAAAGAAAAAGGAATCCTTACTATCCTTATGCACCGCCCAACGCTCCAGCTCCACTGGCACTAGCACCTCAATGTCACATGCCTATGCCTCCTCTACCACAACAACAACCACCTCCACAAAATCATGTTTATACTCAATAGAGTACAACCAATCCCCCTAACCCTAAGAGAAGGAACAAGTGGAAAGGTAACCAAAAACAACGACCTCAATGTCGGCAAGGAAATAAATATCGACAACCTAATTCCCCTAAGAGTGACCAGCCTAATCCCACAATCCAGAAACAAGGCAAACAACCCAAGAAAAATAAGGCTCTTAGAGCCAATAAGCCTTATGCATATTGTGGAGTTTTTGGACATTATACTCATGAATGTACTTTTCTACCTCACATGCATTAGGCATAGGAAGCTCAAGTAGCTACTTCTAGAGGATGAAAATCCATGGCTTCACCTCCTTCCCCTCCTGCTTCATCCAAACAGGTTGTGCTTACGAATCCTTTCCCTTATCAAGGATATGTGGTTGTCCAACCCACACAGAGTACTACAGCCCCTCAATCATCACAATATGGCTAGAAAATTTGCCATATCCTCATGATGAATTCCGACGAATTCAACATCGAACAAATAAAACTCCAAACTCAGTCGTGCCAATATGACCAACCTCCTGCGAAGTCAACGACTGATTATCAGCCCAAAGTTTCCACTGAGCCTCTATCATCACCAAATGGTTCCTTATATATCCTTATGCCTAAGGTAGAGGTTCCCCCATGATCCCCAAAGGTCAATTACATCAAAATGTTGCTTCTTCTAAATCTACCCATAACTATAGCATAGTAGATGACTTGGCATAGACTACTGCTCCCAAGTCAATGTTGGAATGTCAATGATTTGTGCATTGTGGATCCCTCAAATGGTCATATGATTGTCTTTGATGTTAATAAATCAGAACATAACCCCCCTTCCTTCATTCATTACCTTTCAAATACTAATCTCCATAAAAAGCGCCATTGTACGCTGGTGTATAATAGACGAAGGAACCTAAACCTATGTGATGGTCTCTAGTGTTTGGAAGTAACTTGGTTCCCCTGACTTGTTCCTATCCACTATCACTCTTCGTGCTTGGGATAGTCACCCCTTGCATCCCCTCAATTTATATTGCAACTAACCCATCATTGTTATTGGCAAGACGATCTTGATCTACATTGAAGTCATTGATGCCCCTTTAGATTATAAAATCTTGTTGGGTCATAGTTACACCTATGTCATTTCTGCTCTCACATACATAGTCTTTCATAAGATGTGCTTTACTCGCAATTGAATATCGTCACTATCGACCAGTTGACTTACTATGACCCTTAGTCTTATACCTATCCTCAAACCAATATTTCATCAATGGCGGGAAATAAGACCACCCCTTCCTTAGTCGATGTTTACCTCGAGGTCTATAAAAATTCCATGCTGCTTGGGGCTTATTATGGCCCACCACCTACTCCTTATTGTCCTATCTCTTCCAATTCTCGTCTGTTCCAACTTTCATGGGTTATAGCTAAGGGGTTTGGTATTCCTTCCTAGCAACCAACTCCTCCATATCCTCCTGCTCAAGACTCAACTTTCCTTTCAGGTACAATTCCTACAGGCCAGTTTCCTTCTGCTCGTATCTCTCTTGGTCCTTTCCAACCAGGAATTGTTGCCCATGGTCTTAGCCATCCAAGTGAAGTTCCCCTAGGTCATTACCCCTATGGTCGGATACCTATCTTGTGATTGCCACTAGGAACCTTTTCTACCCCTTTCATGGCTACAGTAAGTCTTCCTAACATCACCTTTGGGATTCGAGTATGGTACATTGATCCTCCAGTAAAAGCTCATCCCATCAACTCAAAACTTATTCAACTTTTACTCTAGTTAAACATATTATTCCTCCCCTTCCTTTGCTTCAGTTCCATAGCAAACTCAAGAGGAAGCCACTCCTATTGTGAAAGAATTTGTTGAGGGGGGTAGAGCCCAAAAAGAAGGACACAAAGTCAAGGCACCTCAACCAACTCCCAACCCTCCCAAACCACCAAAGCCTACTCCTTCATGTGCTTTGTGTGTTGTTGTTTTGCATGCCACCAATAATTGTCCTCAGCTCCCTCATATTAAGAATTTGGTCTCTGATACTTTTCCCAAACCTAACATTCTTGAGGTCCATGTTACCTTACCCGAGTCCGCCAAGAAAAACAAAACCTTATGCACAAAAAAATATTTTGATTTTTGTGATAAGTATGGACATTATTCTAATCATCGTCCCCATCTCGAAGACTTTCATGACACACTTGAAGTTCTTTGTGAGTTAAATGTTGCTCATAGTGGCTCTACTTTCCCTTTACCTGTAGTTTGCAACCCCAATGCCTCACGTGGAAAGGAGGGCTCTCAACCACCCATTGTGATCCCTCCTCCTGATGTCGAGATGACGGATAGTTCCACCCCTATTCTCTACCTATCCTCATCTATGGGATCTATATATTTACACTCTTCATGAGTTTCTTATTGTGTTTCTTTTAAGCTTATTTTGGAAGTCAGTTCTGTCTCAACATCAGTAGATGTCACATCTACTAGTTATCCCCCCAACCATTTTGACAATGTGCATGTGAACCTTGTCTCTCATCAATATGCCTCAGGTAGTTCCTCATCATCATGAGGTCCTTCTTCCTCCTGTCCTCCCATATTTCATTCTAAACAAGACATCACCGTAGGCACGACCACCCCTAATTATCCTTGGCATGATATGCACCATCGTGTGTACTTCCTTCCATAGCAAACCCATGATCATTATGTTCTTGAATCCAAATAATTCATCCATGGTGAGGTTGAATGGTTCAAAAATCCTATTCCTACACTAGATGATTTCGGAGAAGGTAATATGGCTAACATCTTCCCTACCGTCAAAATTAACATATCAGATAAACTAGGGGTTGAAGAAAATAAAACCTTGGGGGCACAATGTGCCCCTAGAAGAAATGAAAGCTTACACTAAGTTATTCAAATAATTCTATGATGTTTTCACCTACTCCTATATTGAGATGCCCATAATCTATCCCACCATTTTTGAACACCATATCAACATATGGCTCAATGCCATTCCTGTCCGCCACAAGAAAATGCATATCCATACTTCCAAACATGGTAGTATTAAAGATGAAATCGATAAGATCAAGTAGGTTGGTTTTATTTATCCCATTGAATACTCCACATGGGTGTCCAATACTATTCCTGTTCTATGGAAACAAGGAACCATTCTTGTCTTTACGGACTTTCGTGATTTGAAAAAATCTTGTCCTAAATACATTTTTCCTACACATTTCATAGACAAAATATTTGGTGAGTGCTCCAGATATGAGGTCCCTTCCTTTATAGATGGATTCTCAATGTACAACTAGATTCATATCCGCTTTGACGATGAACTCAAAACTTGTTTTTCCAGTCCATGGGGAACATTTTCTTATCAAGTCATGCCTTTTGGTTTAAATAATGTTGGGGCACTTTTCATCATGCCATATCCTATTATTTTCATGACCCGCCTCACATTATCCTTACGTATCTAGATGATCACATTGTTCGTTCCAATCTCAGGTCACAACAACCTGATGATTTGTGTACCATCTTCTTATGATGTCACAAATATAACGTTCATCTCAATCCCCTTAAGTGTGTCTTTTGTGTTCATGTTGGCCAAATTTTAAGATTCATAGTGACCAAATATGGTAGCAACCTTCATCCTCTCAAATTTTAAGCCATTCTTGAACTTTCTCCTTTGTGCACCCTTCGCAAGTTGCAAATCAAACCTTATTCGTCAGTTTGTTCCTAATTATGCCATAATTGTTCATGGGTTTCCTAGACTCCTTTGATCTAAAATTCCATTTATTTTGGATGACCAAGATCAACAGTCTTTTGATGCCCTCAAATGTGCTCTCACTACCGCTCCCTTGATCAACCCACCTAACTTTGAGAGGGATTTCATCTTGTATATCTCATCTTCCACCTATTTGGTTGTCAAGGTCCTAATATAGGAAGATGGTTCTGGAAATGAGAATGTCATCTACTATGTTAATAAGAACTTTAATGTTCCTCATGCGTATCGCCAAGGTTGTGACTAATTCCAACCCCATGGCCTTCTTGCTGAGTCTGTGAATCATGAATGGTAAGTATGCTGGCTAAATAATTATCCTCTAAGAATTTGATTTGGAATTTGTCACACCCAACAGTAAGTAAGGTATAGCCCTTACTGAATTAATTTCTGAATTTCCTACTATTGCACCAAATCCGCTGGAAAATAATGACCTTCCATATGAACACTTGTTCTTTATAACCTCAGATCATCCTTGGGATGGTGAAATCCTTACCTAGTTGCAAACCTAAAAATTAACCCCCATCTCAATCATGATGCTCAAAATTGGATTCAATATCAAGACCATCACTAACTCCTCATCAATGATAATCTTTATCATCATGGTGTTGACACTATCGTTCGTCATTGTCTCACCCATGCTGAAGCCGAGACAGTGCCCAATGCTTGTCATGGTGGCTATTGTGGTGGTCATCTCTCAAAATCTTCACTACCTAAAAAATGATGCGTGCCAGATACTTTTCGCCCTCTCTCTTTAGCAATTGCTTTGAGGAAGTCAAAGACTATGCCAATTGCCAACTATATTCCTCCTAAGGCTCGAGCTCCACCTCCTACCCTTCATCTTGTCATTTCCGCCCACCCTTTCCGTAGATGGGCCATTGAATTTATGGAGTTTTGACCTCCATATGCTAATAACCATAAGTATATTATTGTGGTCATTGAATATTTCACTAAATGGGCTAAATATATCCCCATGTTTAATAAAACCACAACCACTGCAGTCTTGTTTTTCTTCAACCATGTTATTGCTTGATTGGGGGTTTCGAATAAATTGGTTTCCAACCATGTTTGACACTTTAAGGATGACATTTGGTGTTATTTATCTTCATTTTTGGGTTTTGAACATAAATATTCATCGTCTTATTACCCCCAAGGAAATTTCCAAGTTGAAGCTATGAATAAAATCCTTAAAACTATGCTTCAACACACGGTGAATAAACATAATACCAATTTGCATCTTATGCTCTTTCCTGCATTATGGGCCTATAACACTTCGGTCAAAACTGCCACTGGGTTCCCTCATTTCCACCATGTTTTTGGATAAGAGGAAGTCTTACCTATTGAGTGTGAAATTAATTCAGTAAGGGCTATACCTTACTTACTGTTGGGTGTGACAAATTCCAAATCAAATTCTTAGAGGATAATTATTTAGCCAGCAT
>Ga0115851_100096_pt1 | contig 26523 bp, 28 predicted proteins | sample InSIn2gowninarea_FD_83865 | JGI IMG/M metagenome (GOLD analysis project Ga0115851, IMG submission 83865)
TTCTGCTCCTAAACTCGTCAGTCTACCTGCAAATTACACTCGTACACTTCCAAAATATTTACCCCATCCCACCTCCCGAACCTATATTATTGGTTTTCCTCTGCACATTTTACCTATAGAAGCCAAGCCTCAGCTTCAGCAGCATCAGTAGGTTTTGGGACATCCGCATCTACGAACTCCTTCAGCCCATTATCATCTAACAACACCTCCATCTTTTCCTTCCATGCAATATAATTCGTACTACCCTCAAGGGCATACTCCAATCGCAATCCTGTGAAAGACATCTTAGTTTTGACACCAAGAAAACAATGCTGCAAATTCGAATTCCACCAGCAACCAACTCAACCGCCTCGGATCTAAGATTCGTGAGAACACAATATTTCTCGTATAGAGATAGACTGTATGGGCATTCACCAGATATTTCACCTTCCAAAAGAAGGATGAATCTAGAGGCTACCTGGCCCGATTACAGACTCTGCCTGAAGAAATAGAATGTAAACACTTCCTGAATAGTAGATCTGATGATCAACAGCTCTGATACCATGTAGAAATTTTGAATAATAAACACATATTCAATAGAGATTATCCTGATCATGTACTATTGCAGAATACATACACAATACATAAGCTCCTCTACATTGATCATCAATATAGCAGCATCAATAACAATAAAACATCAAGAGCATTCACACACTAACATAGTATGTAACCCGGGGAAAGCTTACAGCTGAAAACCCCACACTATCTGTATATTAATGATTGAGAACATGTAACATTACAAAGTACAATGCTTATCATAAGCAATCCAGTACCAGCTCCACCTGTTACACACAATACAGCTCAGATTTGATCTCCAAATCTATTCCACTACTTGCCTGCCTCCACAGCTCAATACCTGCTCAAGAATGAAAGAGAATGGTTTAACCAAACTCGTATTTACCTCCAAAGAATCACTCACACTGGGAAAGACGTGAGCAGAGGCTATAATCAATTGGTATTGGCCAATTCATTGGCATACTCAATCCCTTGATTGTGCAAATCATCATGCACAACTATAGTCACTACTGATAGCAATATGATCCTCTAACACCTATCCCTGTTGAACTGAACATGCACTGACATGAAACTGAGTTAACTGTATTCTATAGTTGCATTATGAGTTAATAATTAGTTTAACAACTCATCATTAGTCTATTTGTAGTTAGACTAATTACAACTAGTTTAACCAAGTCAAACTGAACACAACTCCATCAACTCCACAATCAACTCCACCAAACTCAACTGATTGAGTTCTAACTGAAGTCATGCATGCAACAACTCAACTGACCCACAAAGAAAGCGTACTTTATTCTGACAGATGCATGTGCCACATTTGTAGCTCAAACTGAAGTGCTCTAAGAGAATAAGAACAAGTTTATAGTCCAAATATTATTATGAGACAATAATATTTGACTTTTCTATTTTTGACAATCAGCCTAAAAATAGACTTTGATCACTCCTGCTGTGATCACTGCTGCTGTGATCACTCCTGTTGTGGTCACTCCTATTGTGATCATCCCTGATGTGATCTAAAAATAGAACTTGCACCATAATTTGCCTGCGGGCCCACTTAGTGAAGGTGACTCTTTTCACTAAGCTCCATCATCTTGTTGCAATCTCAACAACTAGGTCCATCATGTCCTCTTCGGACTTCTGTTGTACTACATCTGCTGTCTGTGGATGCATAGAAGGAGACATTTTACGCTGTTTTCTGAGGGCATCAATGTCCTCTTCCTTTTCCCTTATTAGTGCCTTTATGCCTTTGGCATCTTTGGGATCATGTCCCAGTTCAATGATAATATCCTCCAAAGATTTTATCCTGTTGTATTTTGCTAGAGAAGAAGCTTTCTCTAAATCTAACTGAGCAGAGGTGTTCTCTAATGAGTTCTACAATTTATGAGCCATCATTTCTTTATCAGCTAGTGTGGAATACACCATTTCTCCGGTTTGTTTGTGCAACTCAATCTGGTGTATTGGATGAATGTCTTTGGCGAAGACCTCCAGATTTGTCCTGATATAATCCGCTGCTGATTGTGGTTGCTGCACCTTGGGCTTGAAATAGCTCATGATACTTTTTCCCTCCTTTATGTCATAGGATGACATCAATCTTTGCTGTTTTGTGGGGGCCATTTTAAGATATTGATTATAAATTTGCAGCCTCAATGGATCATTTCTAGCCTTTATCTCTGTGAATGTCTTTTTGATATCAAAGGTCTGCTTACTTGGTGGCCTAGTGGATGAAACTTCCACACTATGCTGCCTTTCTAGCTCCTGCCTATGTGAGCTGATTGATGTGTCTATCACTAGGGAGGTCTACGGGCTGGTCGCCCTCTCACCTCTTAGGCTTTCTATTGTTTCTTCAATGATTTCCTCTTCAGATAGAGGATTCAGTCTTTGTCTTTTTGCACCTGGCTATTCTGCAGGTCCGCTGATGGGTGTGGCCTCCTCTCTGTCCCTTTTCTTGCCTTTTTCCTCATTTAGAGGAGTCTGTAGTGCAAGAATCTCTGTTGCTTTGGTCTATTCTAGAGGAATTTGCCCCTGCTGATCAGTCATTACTTGCTGCTCTGTGCCTACTATTTCCTTGCCCTTAGAAGAGCCTGAAACTGGTGTGCTGGCCTCTTGTATAGGTTGCTATGAAGTCCCAGCAGAAGATGTACCCACTCTGGTTTGCTGAGGCAATTTGAAAGATACCTGTCCAAAAGAGTCCAGGTCAAGGGTCTTTTCTAAATCTTTCATAGCTTGTTCCATTTTTTCTTGCTGAGTAAGTTCTTCTACTAATGTACCCTCTACCCATTCATCCTGATTGGCATATTGTTCTACATTAGGGATCCTATGATATGTGTAAGCTGATAGCTAGTTTTTTACTATTCTCTCACTTATGAAGCTATTTGGGTCATATGGTACCCACCAGAAGCTTTTCTTCAATTTAAGGTCTTCCCCTAATATCTTGTCAGCGTCTTCCCATGCTTCCATCTTGTTAATGATAAAAGGGCCTAATTGATTTCTTATTGTCAGCTGAGCTTTTTTCTTTACATTACAAAAGTGAGTTAAATCCGCATTAATAAGTTGCCTGAAATACTCTAGAGAAAACAATCTCATAGGCACATATTTGGGCAGCTTGTAAGGGCACAGTTCACAGCCATATATCCTGATCTCAGTGTGATCCTGGTAGAAGTACCAGTCACCTATCCTGTAGTTTTTGGAGAGCTGTAAAATCTTTTTTATGTCACCAGAGAGCCTAGAAGGAGGAGCTCCTATTAATAGACTGGAGGCTGGATGTATAAACAAGTCAATGAATTCACAGTAGGTATAAGGGGATTCAATAATTTTGTGGAAGACCGAGGTCCAAAAGATCACAGACCTCCTTTCTCCTTTGGAATCCAATTTCCTGATGGGAAATATAAAAATGTTTGGGTGATAATACAACAACATATGGTATATGAAAGTTGTGTATTTAAACACTCATTCTCTTTCCAAATTCATAAATTGAGCATGGATTTTGTTAGCAATGAAAGAGGCATAGTCATACTTAATAGTAGGGGGTTGTCCTGGAGTAAAGGTGGATAACAGAACCAGGACCATCTCATCCACATATTCACTGGACCTAAATTCCAAGATCACTGATATCATGTCAAGAAGAATTCTTCTAGTCTCATTGAACAAGACATATAAATAAGGAGGTGGGCCTCGGGGCTGGCACTTTGGTTTCATGAATAACTTGGCAATCTGGGCTATTTCTGCACTGGATAGCTGGGAGCCTTGCTCAAGCAGAAATCCCATGGAATGAGGAGCAAGAGGCTGAGCTGGAAGGAAGTGCAACATTTCATTGATAGACTCAGCAGTATGTAAAAGAGAACATTTTGTGATGGGGTCATCACTGCTTTACTGAGAAGGTCATAATTGGCATAGTAGTGGCGAATAATATCTGGGAATATATTGACTGAGGGAAGGTAATATCTGGGGAGATTGGATTCCCATATTCCATAGATATCAGAGTTGTTCAGATGACTGTTTCTGATTAGGTAGAAAGTATGAAGATGATTTTGGCAACCAATTGGGTCTTTTATTTGGAAATCTCTGTCAGCCAAGGGTAAATGATACTGGTCTATATGAAGTGCATTGAGAGGCGCGGCATTGAGGGCCACAGGGGCTTCCATTGTTCAATTCTTTGTGTTTTAAACCGGTGGTTTGAATTTCTGTGGAAAAAAGGAGAAAGGAGCAGTGCTAGGTGCCTTGGTATGGTAATTATGGACTGCTTCAACTTGAATTTGGCTTCTATAGGTAAAATGTGCAGAGGAAAACCAATAATATAGGTTCGGGAGGTGGGATGGGGTAAATATTTTGGAAGTGTACGAGTGTAATTTGCAGGTTGACTGACGAGTTTAGGAGCAGAATGCTGGTCTTTGCTGGGTTGGGTGGTGGACCAGAGCTTCTGTAGCTGCTTGGACGTAATTTTCATGCAACAGTCTTGCGAAAACAACGAGTGAAAATGAATGAAAATGACAATTTTACGGGTTTTTTTAAAACAAAAATTGGTTTCGCGGGGCTTTTTGGCGCTTTTCGGTCGGATGACGTCATCGAGACATGACATTTTGTCGTGATGCGTAGTACGGATGCTGATGTGGAGGTGACATGGCAATGATGTCAGCGGGCGGGGTCAGCGGGAGGGTGGTAAGTGGTATTGACCCGCACCGCTTATGCGCTAAGGTGGTTTCGGGAGGAGGGGCCACGATCATGGTGGGAGGACGCTGCATGTCCCAGGAATGACAACAATACTGCCGGCTCTCCGGGCGGTAAATTGCGGATGAAGGGGAGTGTGCGATATGATTTAGAGCCGTTCGATGGGAGGGCGCCAATCAAATGGTCGGCGCTCTTTGGAGGCGACGAAGGGTTATGGCGCAGGGCCCATTCATAATAAACATGGATTTAAATATATCGAGGACAGTTTGATTGGCTGTCGGGGTGTTTAAAATAGTTAATTAACCAGATGTTAATTAACCTTTGAATATTCGCGCACGGGTAGGGTTATTATATGGTTCCTGATGAACCTATAATCCCCGTTTATGTAGAAATATGGCCGTAATCAACCGGGGCAGGATTATTATACATAGGGGGTTTTATTGTAAAAAATATGTTAATACGGGCAAAGGGGAATTTGTAAGGGTTTTATATAATAGTGTTACCAGTTAACATGGGCTTATGAAAAAGGCGCCAAGCTATAAAGTTTGATAACTTAGGCTGAGGGAACAAAGGATTTTTACACAAGAAATGTGGTTTCTTTGCCTATGGCAAGAATGTTATTTTACTCAGGATTTTTCATGAAATGGAGTGATTTAGGAGTATTGAGCAGATCTCAATATCCTTGGAGGAAATTAGTGAATTTTTTTGGGGAGAAGTGTGAAGAGAAGTTAGACATGCATCACTTGATTTGTAACCAAACAATTTCCATTGTACTTATGATAACAATAAGATGAACTTCTTGAGAAACACAATTAATCATAAGCATGCTTCTGCAACACCAAAACTACCTACCCAGCCTATTATATCTAACATTTTTTATTCCTCTTCCATGGGTGCACTTGAACTAGCAAAACCTTACAAATTTTCTTTTCTTTTCATGGGAATCCTATCTAAGTCTGCCCTTATTTCTTCCAAGGGCTCAGATTTAATTGTTGAGTTCCTTTGCTTCTCTACCTATCTACTTATATGCCAAGGTTGAACTGTTTGGACAGATTTTATTCTCTATCTCTAAAACAAGAAATTCAAACAGGAACTGGCCAAGATTAAGCTGTTTGGTCATCCATCAACTGTGGCAAGAGTCAGCCAACTGCACAAAATGAGATTCTTTGCAAAAATAGAATAGTAGTGGCATTTTGGACTGGCACACTTTCCTGCTCTTCTTTATTTGGGGTTCATTTCTTTTCTTTCTTGACCATTTCATTCTTTTTTCCCTTTGATCTTTCTTTTAGGGCATACCCTCTTTACATTTTTTAAGCTTTTGATTTTTTCAAAATATGGAACCTTTGCAGCAGGGAAAGGATGAACATATTTGGGACTTTTACCAGTCAATCATGAAATATGACACCTATTGGTATAGGAGCAAAACACAGGGTAATTACTATGTATTTGTGGTTGAGGACAAATTTTCTAAGATGGCTATATTGGCAGCTTGCTAGAAGAGTATCACAATAGAGGACATTGCCAAACTCTTCTTTGAACAAGTGTGGGTACATTTTGGGATCTCGCAGACCATTATATTACATTAGGATAATAGTTTCCCGAGCACATTCTGGTTGAACCTTTGGACACCATTGGACACCAAGTACACCAGGTTCACTACATTCCATCCCCAGTTTGATGGCCAGACAAAGGTCGTCAATAGGATGATAGTGCACATAATCTGCATGTACAAATATAAGCATCCACAAACCTGGGATAGGAATCTTCCCTATGTGAAGCACATTTATAATAAAGCTCTCCATAGCTTTATTAGTCATAGTCCTTTTTAAGTGGGTATGGGATTTCAACCATTGTGTTTGATTGATGTTGCCACACCTCATGCAACTACACTGCCATAATCCACACATGTACAGTCTGAGGCTGGTAAAGATACCAGGTTTATTGAATGCATCCAACACATTCGACAACAGGTTCAAAACATCTTGGAGAAGTCCAACACTAAGTACAAGTAGTGGCATGATCAACATTGGGTGCCACATAAGTTTCAAGTGGGTGACAAATTTTGGTTGCATTTGCAGAAATAATACCTTACCGGAGCCCATCAGAGGCTCAGAACAATCTGATATGAGCCTTACCATCACCAAGATTATGCGAGACAATGCTTTTGAGCTTCGCATTCCCCCATTCCTTGACTTGCACCCAATGTTCAATGTGGATTGTCTTCTGCCATGCTTTCCACCGTTACTGGACACATCAAACATTGCAGAACAACTCACACCAACAGAGCTAAACCCAGACTGCATGGAATAGGCCACAACTAATTGGATCATGGACACAGATTAATACCACTCGCCAACAAAATATTCAACTGTATCAGGTTGTCAAAGCTAGCCAACTCTTGCACCAAGATAAGAGGCTCACTAGGAACCAAGTTCATAAAAAGTTTACACTTATGATGGAGGCACTCAGCACAATGGGGACTAATGCTTCCTAAGGGGGAGGACTGATCCAGGTGTATATTGATGGCCACCTGCCTCGTCGACTTGGACCCCCACTGTTGTTTCTTTCAGTTTCCTTAATTGTAGCACAACTTACTATTTTTTGTAGTTTTTCAGGTCCTAAACTTCTAGAGCCATTTTGAGGGCCTAAAAGATTTTTTATTTTTATTTTATTATTATTATTATTATTATTATTATTATTATTATTTTTTTTTTTTTTTTTTTTTTTTTTTTTTTAATTTGTTTTTTTTTTTTTTTTTTTTTTTTTTTTCTTTTTTTTTATTATTTTTATGTATATTATGTTAATTAATTTTATCTTTTTGTTAATTGACTGCTATCTTCGAAACGAGGTATTATGATAGTCAAACGAAGATCATATGCCAAAGTTACGGCCTTGAGAAGTTGACGTTCCAACTAACCCCAACGGGTCCACAAGATTTTGGCGCTTCATCTCCTATGTTTAGGTGTTTGGATGTTTAGTTTTTTCCATTGTTTCTTAATGATAAAAATGCCACCAAGCCTCATTGTAACACAATTTAGAAGGCATGTAACCGCCAAATCTCTTCTCATAGATAAGATACCATCACCCGAACTAGTTTATTTGCATTATACATGTAACCGTTTTTAGTACTTTCATATTAAATAATTAAATTCATGTTTTCACTGTAGCCCTGTGTCTCTATTTATATCTATATTTCATTTTTTTCTTGCATAAATGTAGATCAACGATGGATGGAAAATAATATATTTATCAATTATGGACTATACCCCCTTTTATCTCTAATAATTAAATCCAGAAATGGAGGAACATTTGAGGCAACTGTGATTAATGGGGTAGTGTTGAGATATACCTTTAGATATTACGTTTGTAATTGCTTTATTCGTAGCAATCTATAATACCATTTTATTTCCATGGATACATAGCATGTTCATTAGATCAATTTTAGTTGCTCAAGTTAATTATAGAAAACATAAATATGTAGAAAAATAGATTTTCATAAGTGGTTATGTAGAAATCCAACCTCCAATAATTAAAACCATAAAATGCATATTTTATTATCTCCCACCAAGGGGCTATTTGGTTGGTGGTAGTTGATTCCCACATTTGGTTTATGCTAAATCTACAACACATGGTATAACAATATCCAAACTAAGCCATTATTCAAAAGTAAATACAAAATACACTACTTCCCCTAATGTTATTAAAAATATAATAAATACTAGGAAATGCAATGGAAAAACACCTTAAGACTATATCCTAGTTTTGAGTATCAAAGTGGAATAATTCATGGTTATGGATAAGCAAAAAGGGTTTATAAATAAGAAAAAGAGGGTGGCACAACATGGTAAAATCACGACTCATCATCCCCCCAACTAAATATGTTGCATTTCCTCACACAACTCTATAACCATATATATATATATATATATATATATATATATATATATATATATATATATATTTTATTTTTATATATAAAAAACTATAAATATTTTTTTTGTATGACGCTTTTATTATAAGATATATATGCACCTGTATTTTTTCAATGCATATAGAGAAGTTCACCATCAATATTAATTATTTACCTTGAATATCCAACAAAAAATTGTGTTGAATAAATATATTTTGACCACCAACATCTTGAAATTTCTTCAAATAATGGTTGACCCATTTTTCAAAGTTTGATGGTTTTGCAACAAACTTCTATAGATTTGATAATAGTTGGTTTTTCTCAAAGTATGATCTGGGTAGTTGATATTTTTTGTGGGCATGTCTATCTCAATGCAATTCGTCCTACCAAAAATCTCAAATACCCATTTCATAAATATTTCAATATGAACAAACCATTAGTTGGGCATTGCAACTTGTGTTGTTGGGGCTTTATATGTGTTTTCTTTTTTGTTGTATAACAGTATGGAAAAAACTTTATTTTTTTTATAGTAATTGCTTTTATAGTAGCTTCTTCTGAGATAGTTTCTCATGGAGCAACATATTCTTCTTCTTAAACAGTCTCCCTTGCTTGTCCATATGTATCAACTACTGTTTTTTTTCTCTACTATTGGTTCTTGGGATGTAGTAGTTCCTTATTCTTGAATAGTTTCCATGACCCACTTTGTTGCATTATTTATTGCTATTGGTTCTTGTGTGGCAGTGACAACATTTTTTATTATTATTGATACTTGTGTAGTAGCAATATGGATTCTTGATGTTGGTTTTTGTGTAGCAACATCAATGCTTTCTATAGCGATATCAATATATTTCCTTGAGCTAATTACTCCAATAATTTCTATAGAATCACTAGATCTAGTCTTTATCTTTCTTGGATGTTCAGGGGGTGTGTTGTAACGAACATGAATTATGAAAGTAGAGTAAAATTATATCATGGTTCAAAATGGAGTGGTGAATATTTTGGATTGAACAAGGATGGTGACAATGTGGTTATGATAGGTAAATCCATGATCAATGCGCTTGTCCTAGTTGAAAAAAAAATCATCTTTAGAAAATGACAAATGGTAAAGAAGTAGGATAAAAGTAATAACTAGAGAAGTATTAAGTGACTTTCCAAATACAAATTGATAGTATTCAATGGACTTAACAAACAATTAGAAGAGGAAATGTACTTGCATCTACTCAAGAAGTCCAAGACATCTACAACAAGTACACGACATCTTGAGAAGTAGGCGTTCTAATAAAACCCAAGTGTATTTTTCTTTGTTGTCTCAATTTATTCTATAACAGATTCTTCAAAATATCCCATAGCAAGAGTTTTTTAAGTGAACACCCCTGAAAATTTGTGTAAAGGATTGCCAACAAGATTTCCATAGCATTTTGAGATGTCTTAACTAAAAGACTTGAAGGGAGATTGCTTTTACAATAGCTTGTTCTACTATAGGTTCTTATGGGGAAACAATCTCACTCTCTTGAGTATTTTCTTCAGCTATGTTCTTTATTTTTGGTTCTTATTTTGTAGTAATAGGGCCTTTTGAGGCTAGTTATTGTGTAGCGACCTTAAGTCTTGTAGGTTCTAGTTCTTATGTGGTGACCCATATTTTTATCCATTGTTAGCTAAGAGAATTTCTTTAATAGTAGAATTCCCTATAATTTGATCTTTTGTGATAACCACAGGGCTTATTGGTGTCATTCTCATGTAGCAACACTTATAGTTAGCTCAAGACTTGCTATTTTTTTGTTTCTATGGTAATGGTGGACCTTTTCCTTTTTTCTTTGGAACCTTTGGAGAGGCCACTAAAATACTTACTATTATAGGCCTATTTCTTTCTCATGAACTTGAACTTCTACCTTCTATGGAAACATGAGGAGTTTATTCAACAATGGGGCATGGTCTTATCTCTTCTGTCTGAGGGTACAATTTTCTTTTTTGGAAAGAACATGATGGATTTGTGAAGCACTATTAAAAATAGAAACATATTGTATAATATGTAGCGAAATATAGCCCCAAGGGTTAGCTCAATTAGTTGAGTCCCCATCGTTAAAGAACCGTTGCTATTGAGAGGTCACACGTTCAATTCTCTCGATACTCTCGGGATTAGGCTTGGTGGTTGAGTTGACAAGAAGTGACCCCTTCAGGTGGATTTTCCTAGTACAAATATTCCATGGACGTATCAGTCACTGATCTTCGGGGGTTCATGAACCACATAGCAAAAACATGTAGCAAAATAATATTAGTAATAGGTAGGAAACAACTAATTACTTGGTAAAGCATGTTACATAAATGCTTTACCTAAATGATTATGAGGTCCTTGGTTCAAACCCTAACTTACATGTTCCCACATTAGGGGCAGAAATGTACACCTAGTGATCATAATGGTAACAGACAAAATCAACCCCGTATCATGCGAGTATGAGATTGCCAAAATTTTTTATGCTATTAGTCACATAAAAAAAAGGGTAGGCAACAACAAAACTTCTAGTGGATTGGTAATACCAAACTTTTAGAAATGTTTATTTAATATTAATTGAAACTATAAAGGAGATATGATAGTTGAGTAGATCAAAACTATAAATAGATTCAATCACTTTATTGTGTGCGTTAAGAGGGGGTGGAATAGGAAGTTATGGAAACCTTTGTGAATGGAAGAATTGGGTTGAATCTTTTATTTGGTAGTAGTGGTTACATGAATGGTATTATTATGAGGTCATGAAGAATTTTTTTTGTACTTATTATCAACCACATTAGCAAAGGAAATTCCATTGAATTTAGCATGCAATTTTATTCTAATTATCTTTGAAATAGGGAGAAGAAAACACATTGGAATACCATAGTTTTGTAGCAGTAGAGAATTTTAGGTCTTCTTGAAGGATTTTTTTGCAGTATTTATATTACTAATGAATAAGGATGATGGATTTTTATATCTTCTCATTTCCATAGTACTATTTCTTGAATTTTGTAGCATAAAGTCTTGAATTCTATAGAAATTTATATTCACATACAATTCTTCATTTATCTTATATTTTGTTGATCTACAAATTTATGAAAAGACGACATTTTAGGTCAAAAACTTGAGTTCTTTCATGGTTGTTTGGTGTGTGCTATATTCTTTCCATGACTAGTCCCACGTGCGAAGCCGGGGGGGGGGGGGGGGGGGGGGGGGGTGGTAAAACCCCCCCCCCCCCCTCCCCCCAAAAAACCCGACCACCACGGGGGGAAGCGGGAGAGATGATGCTATGATTAGATTCGACCTCCTAAGTCACGTTAAGGAAGTGGAACTGACAAAAACAAACCATATAGACATCCAACATCATCAACAAAACCCTTAGAAGACAAGTCATCCACTCAGACAACCTATCCCTAGGTCCCACTATTGTTTTAGGTATCTTGGGCCATAGTCACTCTCATGCTATGGGCAAGGGAGCGACCATAGACCCAAAGTAGCTCTCATAGGCTTGCATGCCAACCACTGTGGACCAAACTTGCCAGTTCTGTGCCAGCGACCCCATGATTTAAGCCACTTTTTCACGCCTAGAGCCCAAGCCACTGCCTATAATGGAATGATAGCTTGAAATCAAGAAAAGTACAGGGAAACAATGAAGCAAAATCAATAAGCCCAACAAGACCTTAACCAGACCCCTACTAGCCATGACAAACATTTTGTCAAACATATCATCGACATGTAACCTACATGTGTAAACAACATAATTAAGTGTAGGGATCTCATACTTATATGAGAATCACTATGAACCATTGTTCCCCCATGCAATTTGCTGCATTATCATCTATTAGGTCATAGACACATTATCCATTCACATACAAGTAAAAACATGCTGAGAACCATACATAAATGTTGTCATAAAATATGCATATAACCAGCGTAATAGAGACATAAATAAAATAAACATATCAGCCATCAAATCCATAAATACATTTGTACCTTTACACATGAAAATCAAGGGAAATGATTTCTCATTAATGAATGCAATGAACCAACCAGAGATGGGACTACCATGTTCCACCTGATCGTAGAATGGCTGAGCCAAATCCCTCTTCACCCATTCACCCCTGTGCCATATTCCAAGCATGAATGTGGGATCTCATAGAACACATCAATCAAAACTCATCCAATACTTCTAGAGGCCATCCACCTCAACCCATCAAACAGTGATTCCACCTCACAGTCAAATATCACAAAACCATCATCAGATTGGTCTCCATCCAAGCCTCCCAGGGCTTCCAGAGCGTTTGTTCCAACCAAGGCTTCCAGGACTAGTAAATCAACCCACAGCTATTGTCAGGCTTCTAGAGTGTTTTTCCAACCAAGGCTTCTAGGACTAGTAACTCAACCCACCAAGGGGTTCTAGAGCATTTGTACAACCAAGGCTTCCAGGACTAGTAACTCAATCCAAGTTGTTAAAGGGCTTCCTAAGCGTTTGTCGAACCAGGGCTTCCAGGAACTGATAACTCAACCCATGCTAAGGAATCATGAGAACCAACCAAAAACAAATCATGAAAGTAAACCCACAATCACCATGGCTATCCAGGAATGGCAAGGCTAGGCAACCCACTGTCAATCTAGGCAACTTTCATGCCAATGATAGATCATGACCAAGAATCCACATGCATATGCCATGCATGTCCAAACTAGTGAAGAAATCATGCATGCAACTTGGTACTTGCACACAAATCTGATGTAGCTGTTGATCCCGATGCCCTCTTGCACTTTCCTGCTCTTCCTTTTCCTTCTTGCTCCAAAATCCAAGTATGCCACCCCTCCAAGAGTGCTCCAAGAAAACTCTAAGTATCCAAGAGTATGAGAGAGAGAGAGAAAAATGAGAGAGCTCCAAAACTGAATTGACCAAGTCCCGCCCACTGATCCTTAGAAGCCTTTTTATTAATGAGGCCTCTATTTTCTTCACTTTTCATTATTTTCCTTCAATTTCCTCCTCACATGCAACCTGTGACCTTTCACCTTCCTTTTCTCCTAATTTCCATTATTTTCATAAATAAATGTGCCAAAATACCTTTTTGCCTCTTTAATGCCTTAACCATTTCCTTTGCTAATTTCCTTATCCATAAACAACCAAATGAACACCCACTAGGATGTCCTATCCACCATTTAGCTTGGAATACGTGTCCCATCACCGTGGCCATATATATATATATATATATATATATATATTTACATGGAATTTTCACGAGGGTTGTTACAAAACCCTCCCCCTTGGGGGAACACCGTCCTCGGTGTTTAATGGTACCTATAACCAACATGACCATTGAAAACAAAACATATTGCCCATGGAGCTTTATAACATAGATCGCTGTAATATTTACAATGACCATCTGCTAAAAGAAAACATCATGACAACATGTCAATATATCGCATAGTGAAGCTTTATAACACATATCATTACAATATTTACAATAACCACATATACACATACACATTTACTTGAACCAACAAATAACCATACTGTCTATGGAGCTTTATAAATCCAACTTGATACAATATTTACAATAATATACACATATACACATTTTCTCAACCAAGAAATAAAAAGATATGATGCCTACATCTGCAACAAGGGAATCCAGAGGCTCACATCTCCACCCTCAAGTAATACCAGGATTCACCTCCTTATCAGGAAGTCCAGAATCCACTGCCATAGTCAAACTGCAACCAATGTCCAATGCTATAATCTTGCGCCACATGTTCTCTCAATGAATAGTTATCGGCTCATTGTTCCAGTGTGCACTCCTAATGTGCATTTGATTCCATCTGGCAATGCTCATGACAAAAAAAAATCCATCCCCAACCTTCCCTTCTCTGCTACACAGTCCCTCGGGCAATCCCGTCAACCCTTCCGTGCAGTCACTCAGCTCCCAAGTTCCGTTGGCACCCCCATCCTGGGTAGTCCATCCCTTGGCAAGGCTTCCTCACAACGGAATATAAAAAAACCAATGCATATCCCTGCCTCAAAACCATCATACCGGTCATAGCATGCTCATGGAAATCAATGAACACTATTGGGTACTGGTGTCCCACAATGGCCCTATTCCTGAATGCTTTACCAACATACTGATGCATGTTTCAATTCCTTTGTTGCTGCTACTAATTCTTGCAGTTGATTTTGACCACCCAACCAGGCATTTCCGTGCTTCCTGTACCAAGCATGTAAATTCCATTAGATTCAAAATAAATTGAAATAACTTCAAATCATACCTCATTGGTAGCTCGTCAATAAGGTACACTTGAAATCCTGTTTACTTCATGTTACAACAAGTCAAACTAGCATCATGTATAAAAATATCACATCAGGTTAGCTCAAAACATAACCATCGAAATTATAAATCACATGCAACCATCATAAACCAGAATCATAATTCACATGTAATCAACATATACCAGAATCATAAATCACATGCATAATAAAACTGAAAATATACTGATACTTATCCTTTAATCGATCCTTACTTCTACCTTTGTTCTTATTTTATACGCACACTCGATCAGTTGCCACACCCGACAAACACTCAATGCCTTCTCCTCAACCAGGTGCACATATACGTAGTGTGCATCACACACATACGACCACACACGACATACAACTCCATGCAACACATGCACCTACACATGACATATAACACATACACCTGCACCCTATGTATACAATATAATGGCTACATCCAATGCATATCATAATACATACACCTACACCTACACCTGGCACACAACACAAAACAATACATCTATACCCGATGTACAACACCACACAATACATGCACCTACACAATGCACATACATAGTACCACATGCCCTCAACACAACATGTACGACATGCACACAATACGGCACGTGCACCAGTACCATATGTACAACATGTACACCACACCACCTGCACAATGTGTGCACAACATCACATGTACACGGCGCCACTTGCACAATGTGTACACAACGCCACATGTACACTCCACCACTTGTACAATGTGTACACAATACCACATGTATATAGTACCACATGCACGACATGTACGTGACACCACATGTACATAACACCACATGCATGACATGTACACAACACCACCTGCAAGCAACGCCACTTGTATAACATGTACACAACACCACATGCACACAACACCACATGCACACAACACCACTTGTACAATCATGCACACCACACCAAATGTACATAGTCCCACATGTACAACATGCACGTAACACCACATGTACATAGCACTGCATTTCCAACATGTACATAACATTATTTGTACACAACACAACATATCGAACACGCGTAGAGCACCATATGCATACAACATTGCATATCCATTATGCACACAATATAATATGTACACAACACCGTATATCCAACATGTACATAGCACCATTGTTGACAAGGTTAATCCTCTCCGTGGACAGAGACAATCCCTATAGCACAAAGAATGGGTCTAACAATTGAAGTGACAATCAATTAGACATATTCCTAGGTTATAATTGAAAAGTAGAACGAAAGAGATGACCTACCTTGTTTTGATGCTATTATGATTTCCTTTATTGAGGGCCTTGAATAGCTTGTGTCATGGGCTTATTCCTGCTTCTCTAAGTGCTTATGTACCTACGCAAGTGATCAAGAGACAACAAAGCATGCCAAAACCAATAGAAAATCCAATAACAACCTACTTAACTGATCAAGGAATGCCAAGCTAATACATACATGAACATATATATTTTGGGAAGATGAATCAACAGTTGTATATTATTTAAGAAATAAAGGGAAGCTTACAACCATAGCCTTGATGTTGAAAGGCTCTTCTTGAGTGGTAATCCAAGTCCAAGCCAAGAAACTCTCCAAACACTCTTTCTCCAAGTCTAATGAATAACCTCTAGGCACAAGCTCAGCATAGGGGTGCAAATGGACATAGACCAACCCAGCCTCTAACCTGACCAACCATTTGGGAATGGGAGAGGAGGTATTTATAGGCTAGGAGAGAGAGTTATGACTCCTCCAAAGATATGATTAGGCCCACATATCAAGGAGGTAGCTCATAGGGATAAGATAAAGAGGTCAAGTTGGGAGGATTTGACCTCATCTATGCGAAACCACCTCGAGATTGCTGCTCTGGAAGCTTCTAGACCACGAAGCTTCTCATCCTCTTTGGGAAAATTTCCTCTTTGGGATCATCGTGGGTATATGAGAAAACATAGTGATGTCATCGTGGGTCTGGCATAGTGCAACATGCGACCATAGTGTTTTTTAGCCTCATAAGAGCGACGATTCTCAAATTAGGGTTTAAGATCTATTTCCTTCAGGGGAGCTCAAGGCATTTTCCAATCAATGTCTTAGGAAGGATTTTAATTGCATATATGAATGAGTACACTTATTTATGTTCATGTTTCAGGCAGTTCAAGGTATGTCACAGGGAAGTGTAGGAGGCATGGAAAAATACTGTGTAACAGATGCCCCCTAAAGCGTGAAGGCAAAATAGGGAGTGATGGCTGAGATGCTTTACGATCTTTTGCAAGGACGAGGACACACACTGTCAGTAGACCTGCAAATCAAGGACATATATACATATACGTATCTGATGTCAAAACATGAATCCACGGTATGGATGCAACCATCTAGATAGTAAGGACTATATGAAAAGATCCATGGCATGGGCACATCCATCCAATGTAGAAGGATCATCTGTAATCTAAGATCCAAGGCATGGATGCAACCATCCGATATAGAAGGATCATCATAAATGTAAAGTCCCCATGGTATGGTTACAACAGAAACATGTGTACAATCATGAATAACATATAACTCCATGCAGCCTGAGTCATATTAGATAGGACTTAGGGTCTTGCGCTCCATCCCGACCTGATCAAAGTACAAATTATAACATGTGAATCAACGCATTGCAGTCGAACATGCTAGAAAACCACCTGATTATCGAACATTGATGTGGACGTTAACAGGCATGAGAGGAACCAACCATAATGACAATGGCTCTCAAGGTACGATAGTACAATCTATGAATGTGATAACGAAGCTGAAGTCAAATGCTCATGGAATCATCCGATCGAAGGCCAATGACGAAAACCTATCGTCAGATGCGAAGAACTTGCCATTAAGGCATGCAAGCTCTAAGGTACTAAAAGGGAGTTTCTAAGTCATCCTCCTAGATAATGAGCAGAATTTGACAACAAGTGACCAATCAAAGTAGGGTCATAATGATTCCCTCATCATGGACATGAAACAAGGAATAAAGTGGAATAAGTTTCAAGACTGTAACAATGACTCAAATGGTGTATAGGTAAATAACTACAGATTGGACTTCTCTTGAACATATTGGCGATATGACTTCAGAGTGTGGCAACATTAGACTCAACATAGGACCAAGGGTCATAATGACGAAGTGGAATAGTCATATGAGAGGTAAAATGGATAACCAAACCTAGAAGGACAAGTGACTGAGCAAGGATATCCCAAACTCGACACAAGATGCAGAAGAGTGTCATGTCTAAGAGCGACATGCTGCATATACAAAAGATGTTTCATCTTCATTTTTCCCCCACTATTTCTAGCGAGTACCTCTTTATTTTTAAACAAGATTGAAGAGTATACCACATGCTTTTCATATAAGTTCATCCTCCAAATGAATCCATCCTAGTAAATTTTACAAGCCCTAGGAAGGAGAAACTTGTTCTCATCATGGTGATGAGTCGTTTGTTGTAAAATTTTAACAAGTTTGAGGGAAGAAAAGCTCGATGTCTTTTTCATGTTTAGAGAGTTTGAAAAAGAGATGAAAAAAGAAAACTCCATCATGTCCCTTTTCATAATTTGTCTCTCGAATCTGAAAAGGTAGAAAGCAATATTCGAGAGAACCTCTTGACCATGTCGACCAAGGTCTACCTTTTTCATCAATAGTCAATCTCATCCCGAAAAAGGGGTAAACTTATACTAAGGTGACATAAATTCATTTAATTTTAACGATTTCGAAATGACAAGTACTCGGTAATCTTTTCATATTTCGAGAGTTAGAAAAGTGCTGAAAGATAACTCTGCCTAGAGGAACAAGTGGTATAAAAGGATAGCCACTGGCTCCGGTCATTATGGAACTGCTCAAAACATGTAATGGTCAAGGGGATGGCTAATAAGACCACTCATCGCAGATGTGCCTTAGGCAAGGGTAAAACAACCAAGTGAAAGCGAATGATCGGCCAAGGAGATGGTGACGATGGAATGAAAGAACCAAGGCTCATTTTGCAAAAATCAACTGATTAAAATGGAAATCACGAGATGTAACATGGGAATGGTTTCATTTTCACACAAGCTTGAAACACGGGAAACTATGCTTGAGTATACTTTGAAGATGGTTTCATTTTTCCACAAGCTTGAAACATGAGAAAAACTATGCTTGGATTTAGTTTCATTTTTACACAAGCTTGAAACAAAAGATAAACTATGCTTGAGATAAGTTTGCATGCCCCTAGCATAATGATTCAATTCGAGGTACATGCCCCCCAAGCTTCATTTCGTTCACCTAAGTGGATGGAAAGAAGGTTCACTTACAAGATCAAGTGAAAGAATCGACTGGGATTTTACGAGATCTAATCGAAGACTCGAATTGGAAGGGGATTTGTTTCATTTTTTAATGAGCTTGACACAGGAAAAGAACCATGCTCATGACACCTTGTTTCATTTTTTACTGAGTTTGACACCAGTAAAGAAACCATGCTCATACGAACCTGTTTCATTTTTTAACGAGGTTGACATAGTAAAAGAACTATCCTCATAATACTTGTTTCATTTTTTAATGAGCTTGACACAAGACAAGGAACTCTGCTCCAAGGCCCTTATTTCATCTTTTAAGGAGCTTGACACAGGGCAAGGCACTCTACTCCAGATCCCTTGTTTCATTTTTTTTAACGAGCTTGACACAAGACAAGGAACTATGCTCCATATCCTTTATTATATTTTAAGGAGCTTAAAACAGGACATGGAACTCTACTCCATCTCCCTTGTTTAATTTTTTAATGAGCTTGGCACAAGACAAGGAACTATGCTACATATCCTTTGTTTCATTTTTAAGGAGCTTGACACAGGACAAGGAACTTTGCTCCATCTCCCTTGTTTCATTTTTTAATGAGCTTGACACAAGATAAGGAACTATGCTCCCATCCTTGTTTCATTTTTTAAGGAGCATGAAGCAATACAAGGAACTCTGCTCCATGTTCCTTGTTTCATTTTTTAAGGAGCTTGACACAAGACAAGGAACTTTGCTCCAAATCCATTCTTTCATTTTTTAAGGAGCTTGACACAAGAGAAGGAATTCTTCTCCACACTTATTTCATTTTTTAACGAGGTTGACATAGCAAAAGAACTATCCTCATGGTCCTTGTTTCATTTTTTAACGAGGTTGACATAGTAAAAGAACTATCCTCATATCCCTTGTTCCATTTTATAAGGAGCTTGACACAAGACAGGGAACTTTGCTCCGTAGCCATTGTTTCATTTTTTAAGGAGCTTGACACAAGACAGGGAACTTTGCTCCGTAGCCCTTGTTTCATTTTTTAAGGAGCTTGACACAAGACATGGAACTTTGCTCCATTCCCTTGTTTCATTTTTTAAGGAGCTTGACACAAGACAGGGAACTCTGCTCTACATACCCCTTGTTTCATTTTTTAAGGAGCTTGACACAAGAGAAGGAACTTTGCTTCGTGATACTTGTTTCATTTTTTAACGAGTTTGACACAAGGCAAGGAAATTTGCTCCACATATCCCTTGTTCATAACCCAAAAGAGGCCATGGATTCCAAGAGGTTCTCATTAGATGGGAGAACAACACTCTAGAGGGGATACATGTCTAGGGATCTAAATGAAAAACCAGGATCTAATGCCCCTAGTACACGGTGTACTACATCATCTACTAGATGATCAGTAGATGTGGGTATGGAATAGGTAACCACGTAATGAACTTATGGCGGGGGTGATACTACTTGCACATAAGAACTATTTAGGGATGATGGTTGATTACGAGTTGATTCAGGACTGATGAATGTAAGCTGATCAATGATCACAATGATTCCTTCATGCGGGAAACACATCACTCGAAAGAGGGAAAAGACAAGAGCTCCCATGACATAAACATAGTCACGACCAAAGATTAGATTAAAATATAAATGGCTTTGAAACATCACATCTATATAGATAGTCTTTCCTCACAAGGTAATAGGTAACTTAGGAAGGATTCCTAACAGTTGACTGGTTCTTTTGTTAAAATCTAACAAATTTTGGGTGACGGGGACAAGTTGAGGAGAACCTAAAGCTTGCCAAGCAGTTGAGGACAGGATGCTAACAGATGCACCCTTGTCTATGACTATTCTAGGTGCGACCATATGGTAAGCCTCTACTGTAATCTGGAAAGGCACATAAGATGGAAGGCAATATCCTACCAGTCAACTCCAATAAAAAGAAGTGACTAAAATACTCGTAGGGGGTGTTGTAGGAACATGAGATTTGACTTCTTGCTCGATGGGAACACGAGAAATGCTCTCATGCACCTTGGAACAAGAGGATTTACCTCCAGATCATTCAAAACTGAAGAGACTAGAAGAACCTGAGCAATATGAGGTTCACTCTCTATTGAAAAGGTACGGTTAACTGAAGGTGGAGCCAAGTCTACCATTTTCTCAACCAATGATTGGTCAAGAATGAACTCACGAGACTCACTTTTAGAGAGAGTGGGGTTGACCAAACATGACTTTTGATCAATTAGTAAAGGATCAGGCGAAAGCTTTCGATAACTAGCCGGAAGATGAGGTTGGGAAGCAGCAAGGTTTTCCAACTCTTTGGAAGCTTCATCCATTAAAGGAAAAAGGTGAATGGGATGATTACCTTCACATAAATTACAGGGAAATTTGACTTTCCACTTTTTCCCATGAGCTTTACTAGTTGAAGGTTTACCACGAGCATGATTGCCAGAGGCTGATGACAAAGGTCGATGTGAACCTATAGACCACACTTCTAAGACCTTGGGAATACCGAGACAATTCCGAAGACGGTGGTCACCCTTACATAACATGCAAGGTAATTTTACTTTCTGAGGCTATTTGGTAGATTTTTCTTCATTAGTTGCATCAGTAACAATAGTTGTTTAGTTCCCCCCTTTCTTATTTTGCTTCTACTTCTTCATCCTCTTATTCTTCTTCTTAGCTTCCTAATTACTAGAATCCAGACTTTCACGACGTGAAGAAATAGGCAAAGAAGGTGAGGGGTCAAATTTAGGATCAACACGAGGTTGATATTTTTAGGTGGAGGAGGACTTTGTTGAAAAGCAGTTTGGACACTCGGAACCACTGAGGTCGAAAATAACCAAACTGGTAGACCAATGGTCAATCCAGGAAGGGACAACATCGCCATATAGGGAGCACCAATATTTCCGAAAGAAGGAAAACGACTAGGATTCCTGTCAGAGGGGTTTCCTTGACTGGTAGACTCAGGAAACGTTGCCAATGGTATCAACCTAAGATCTACTAAGGAGTATTTCCATAGGAAGGATGTTGTTCCGCGATCAATTAATTTTAGAATTTGAAACAATTTTTTTTCCTTTTCATGTTTTAAGAGTTGAGAAAAGGACAAAAAGGTGACTCTAGTCGCTTTCGTTGGTTTAGCGAGCTCGAAAGGACAAGTGATCGATGATATTTTGAAATTTAAGGAGCCAGAAAAGATCGAAATGATTACTCAAGATATTTTAGGAAAAAATGATTACCAAGTAACCGTGAACTGCGATATACACCTCAGGAAATAAATTTACCAAGGACTTGACATACGTGCAAGCAATCTCCCCGAATGTTGTGTTCGGTGTATCATGTTTACAGAGTGGAAGACTCAGCTTCCTATGGATAAAGGTTTGCAAACTATGAGGGTCTGCCTTTATATACGTGATGGTATGGGGAGCACAAGTCTGTGCTAGCACTGTCTAATGCAAAAGCGAATGACAACTGCTAAGTTTTATAGACGCCGAAACACATCTCTAGCCTAGAACACTAAGCATGACCATCAATGTTTCAAATGCTCCTTAGATCAATTGATAGATTTAATGTTGATATTCAATTATGTTTCAGTTCTAAGGCTCAAAACGATGTCATCTAAACACCTATGATGCAACTATATGAGAAAAAGAAAACTTTCCGTTTCAATGAAAGCTAGACCAATCAAGTGAAGAAATTTCAATCAATAATGCATAAAAAAAATGCATCATGCAAAAATCCTTCCACTAACTTTCACTTTCGCCTTCCAAATGAAAAATGTGAAAATGAAATCTAATCTTTCATTTCACTAAACACAATGCCAAAAGTAAAAAAGATTTCCAGTTTTCACTATCCTAAATGCAACTTTTTCGAAAGCAAAATGGTTTTAATATACAAAGATGCACTTATATGAATTATGCTTTTCTTTTCATTTTGAATGATTTGATGCACATAATACAATTTTTAGCTTTCAATCACTGAAAAGAAGTGATCTATTTTCAATGATGAATCTCAAAAAATAACTTTTCAATGTAACTAATCTAATGCATTTCATGAAAAGTAGATTTCGAAATACAAGCTAAAACAAATGCAAAACGATGTTTTGAATGATTTCCACATAAAACAACCCTCAATCAATCAACAAAACAAACATCTTAATGACATTAACAAGCAACAAGCGATTACCAATTGACTAGAAATCCTAGAACTCAATTAGATTTCACTTCAAAGCCAATGAGACAAATTTTGCAAATTAATGAAGACAATCAATCAAAAATACCATAGACACTTTGGAAAATCAATGATAGAGGACAAAAAGACTGAAAATAAGAAGCAAAACCCTATTTTCTTTTATACTTTGGATCATCGCACACGCCAAAGGCAAAACAAAAATAATCACGATTGTAATTAACAAATCCACGGTGTTATCGCGACTGTTAGAGGCAAACCCGCGATGTGCGAGAAAAATGAAGGAAAAATAAAAATCTTCAAGATTAGACAAAAATCAATGTCCTCAAGCAATCACTAGCAAGCAAAAATAGTTATAGAAAATCAAACAAGCTAGAAAGCTGACAGTTGGTCAAACTAGACAAAAGATCAGGGTGAAGGATTGAATGGAAAGGATCATAGGCTCCCTAGTTGAGTCACCATTTTGTTGACAAGGTTAATCCTCTCTGGGGACAAAGATGATACCTCTAGCCCAATGAGTGGGTCTAACAACTGAAGTGACAATCAACTAGACATCTTCCTAGGTTATAATTGAAAAGTATAACAAAAGAGATGACCTACCTCGTTCTAATGCTATTTTGATTTCCTTTGTTGAGGGCCTTGAACCGCTTGTGTCACGGGCTTGTTCCTGCTTGTCTAAATGCTTATGTAACTGCACAAGTGATCAAGAGACAACAAAGCATGCCAAAACTAGTATAAAATCCAATGACAACCTACTTAACTGATCAAGGAATGCCAAGCTAATACATACATGAACATATATATTTTGGGAAGATGAACCAACAGTTGTATATTATTTAAGAAATAAAGGGAAGCTTACAACCATAGCCTTGATGTTGTAAGGATCTCCTTGAGTGGCAATCCAAGTCCAAGCCAAGAAACTCTCCAACACTCCTTCTCCAAGTCTAATGAATAGCCTCTAGGCACAAGCTCAGCATAGGGGTGCAAATGGACATAGACCAACCTAGCCTCTAACTTGACCAACCATTTGGGAATGAGAGAGGAGGAATTTATTGGCTAGGAGAGGGAGTTAGGACTCCTCCAAAGATAGGCTTAGGCCCACATCTCAAGAAGGTAGCTCATAGGGATAAGATAAAGAGGTCAAGTTGGGAGGATTCGACCTCATCTATGCGAAACCACCTCCAGCTTATCGCTCTGGAAGCTTCTATATCATGGAGCTTCTCATCCTCTTTGGGAAAATTTCCTTTTTGGGATCATCACAGGTATATGAGAAAACAAAGCGATGTCATCTCAGGTCTGGCATAGTGCAACATGCAACCATCATGGTTTTTAGCCTCATAAGCGAGATGATTCTCAAATTAGGGTTTAAGAGCTATTTCATTCAAGGGAAGCTCAAGGCATTTCCAATCAATGTCTTAGGAAGGATATGAAATGCATATATGAGTACATTGATTTATGGTCATGTTTCAGGAACTTGAGGGTATGTCACAGTGTAGTGCAAGAGGCGTGACAAAATACTATGTAACAACCATATATACCCAACATTGAATATGCAACATTCATTCAACATTATCTGTACTAACACCCTATACATAATATTGCATAACAAAATGTACACACAATACATATGCACAATATTGCACACGCACAAGCGTTACTGATGCAATATGTACAACATATAAAACATATGCATAACAGTAATACCATACATCTGAAACCACATTGTCCTTACCAAGAAACCTTGTTTCCAGTGTCTTATTCATTCTTATCCTAGCATGTCACAAGCCACACTGCTTTCATTTCGCTGACGTATCCCTCGGTATAACCTGTCCATAACATAGACATAATATAATCACATAATATCAACTCATAACTACATGATACTGACCTCGTAGATTTTCCATGACTACTCTTCCACTTGATTCCTCATAACTAGGAACTTCTTCATGCCATTCACTTGCATAAGAAATCATTTCTGCACACGAACGATCCTGACAACCCTGTCAGATAGTTACATAGATACATAGATACATACATATATACATATAAGTTTTAGCATTAATAATCATGATCCATGACGATCTTGTCAAACATGACATACATACACACCTACATGTATAAACATAAACATAATCATGATCATAACATAATTACTATATATCAAGGTCAAGGTTAAGATAACTTCCTTTATTCATACACAACATTGAGAACAATCATTCCCAACGTAGCCAAGGAAAATGACACCTCAAATCCATTTAGTTTACCTTTTCTGGTTACCTTTCTCATGACTGTACTGCCATCGTCCATTTACCACAATCGACCCAACCAGTCCAACCAACTGTCATAGTCTTACATTCTAATGTGCTTACTCATGCACCGAGCTTTATCCGTGTCTTACATTACCTATTGAGTACCACACAACTCTCCCCGAGCTGCATTAAATTTCCTCTTTCCAAAACAATTCCCAAGACACAAAACATAAAAGTCAACCCAAGAAACAAACAAGAATAAGATCATGAAAACCCATAACAACAATACGACACCGTAGCAAAGTGGCATAGCTATGCACCAAACGCACTCAAAATCACAAATCAAGTGCAACAATTGCAAAAGACCAGAAGAACAAGAATAACAACAGAAACCATCACTCAATCCCCATGGTTCTTGGTGCTTCCAAAGGAAATCTCAACCTAAGCCTTCTTCAAGGTTCATGTCAATTTCTCTTGCCATGCAACTCCCTGCATCACACTGTCATAGACACATAACTGTCAGTGCATAAATAAACATAGAAAAACACCAATTACCTTACTTGTTGTGCCACGCACATTGCTTAAAACTGAACACATCCGTGCTATCTCTAAAGGGACTCCAATCCCCTTAACAAATCCATCTGCAACTAGGGATTGGCTAATATACCTGTCAAGGACATGTTCATGACTGTAGCACATATGCACATAATGTTAGACAAAATCAAGTTTAATAAGAATTCCTACATGCAAATCACTCATCCGTTTGGAATTAGGGTTTCCAAACATAGCCAAAGGAATTCTTGCCCAATTCCTTTCTTTTATGTTTTTACCTTGTTGCAATCGAAGATTACTAGGCACTGACAGTTATGTGTCTATGACAGTGTGATGCAGGGA
>Ga0115851_100097_pt1 | contig 26481 bp, 34 predicted proteins | sample InSIn2gowninarea_FD_83865 | JGI IMG/M metagenome (GOLD analysis project Ga0115851, IMG submission 83865)
AATCATAATCTGAAAAGAAACATAAACATATACATAACATCATAAAAAACACATTACAACAAGCGCATGATAAATGAGTTCACCCCTTCTTGGGCATAATTTATTCCAATTGTTTTCCTAGAAGTTATGGTTTTAATCTCACATACGAAATTCTTCAATATATTTTCAAGAATATTAATACACAAAATATTTTTTATTTTTATTAATAAAAAATAAATATTTATATTATCATAACATATTACTTGTAACACTTCACTTTTCTGTCACGTGTTCTATATAAAATTCATAATGACAAATTTACCTAGGGTATCATAGCCATGGGAGTGGCTTAGAGTTTGAGCTTGCAACTGGAATACAATTGACATGGTTTATGGATGATCTAGTAGCTATTGGAGGGACGCTGAGGTGTTGTTTGATCCTTTCCAACCTATGATCTATCTTTTCTAACTTGTGGTCATAATGTTTCATGTGACCATGCATATGATCCAGGGAGTGAAACAGGTCCCTTATAGACTCCTGGTTGTCTAATAACATGTGTCCCAAGAGGAACTTCATCTACCAATACAAATCTACTATCTGCAAATATTGATAGCCCTATCACATGTATGTACCATATCCAAGATCCATCCAATCCGCCAATACTTTAGAATTTAAGAGGAAAGTTTTTTGAGAGGAATCTTCCCCTTTAGAACCGGTCAATTCTTCTTGCACATGCACAAGGATCTGGTCCTTGTACCTAGCTGCAAATCTTGCCACTATGTTTTGCAAACATGAATTTTCTCTACGATCTCTCTCCTCATAGTATGTAGCCCCTCTCCTCACTTGGAATCTCTTCCTTAAGATTATGAATTTAGCTCTAGGGACGTGGGCTAAAAAATAAGATATGTTATGAGTAGGAAGAACTTCTCTTCCCCAAGTCCACCTTACTTGTGAGTAACCAAATAATTCTTGACACGTGACCCTTAAATGGTCCAACATGGCACCATGTCTAGAAGGAAAAACACCAATTAACTCTAGGATCAAGCTCCAGACTCCACCAAATTCCAGGCCCCAATTACCCCTAGTTATTCTCAACCACCAGCTACACCAAACTAGTGCCAGACCATAGCCTAGAGAGATATAACAAAGCCACCACCCACCCCACACAATTATAGGAGAACACAATGTTAGTCGCCTCCCAATGCATGTCAATAGGTAAAGGTAAATATATCGGTCAAAATCAGGGGCCTCCCACCACAATATATTCTACCTTCCACTTAGCCAACTTACAATCTAGTCCCAACTCTCCCATAAACTAGAGGGTGTAACTGATTAGGTGCTCAAAATTATGCTCAAAAATCAAAGTGTTAGAATTTTGTGAAAATTAGACTCAGATCGAAGAGCTCGTCATTCTGAATCTAACGATGCAAACAACACTCAAATATGATCTCATATGCAGAAGTTAGAGCAAGTCAAAGTTCAAGCTTGACTTGTCCAGGTGGCAGGAGGAGATGACTTGGAAAAGGTCTTAGCGAATGGAGAAACACCAAGTGGCAGGTTGCCATTGGGTCCTGCATATCTCATATTGGAGAAAAAGGAAGAAGCGGCTTAAGGATTTGGCCCCCAACAGGTACCAGGTTGCGATGCAATTAATCACAATCGTAAAATTGCAGAAGGGGAGTATTACAGAATCGACCCCAACAAGTTCGGGGTGTAATGCGATATCACAATCACATATCGCAACAGGATAGGTCCCACATATATATGACCATTGATACTTTGCCGATTGTGATACTTCAGATGCGATAAGATTATAGACTACAGTTTAATGTCTGGTCGGGCCCGCCACATCGCAAAAGCACATCGCTGCCTTGTTCACAGAACTTAAGCCTGTCGGTCCTTGCTGATTGCGATTTGCGATGGACTCTCTCGGAACCATTTCCTTAACCGTTGGACCTAACCACCGTGTGACCACTCGGCCTTAACTACGAGATAGGCGGGGAAGTTAGCGGGACTGTCAATTTCAGCAGAACTGCCATAATTAGCTCCAGATAATGAATTTAATTTGCAGTTTGCCAGATTTGGAGGAGGAAATTGTGGAAAGACTGACAGAAGTCATAAATAAGTAATTTTTTCACCAAATTTGATGCAAAAAGAGGCTAGATAGCCATTTTTGAGTATTCCAGAACTCATGGGATCAAGTTTTAGAAGCATTTGAGCATTGTAAACACATATTTTTACACTTTTGAGCATAATAGAGAGGCCCAAGCCATTGGAAGCTGGACCAAGGAGACGTAGCCCAGGAGGGGTGAACTCATTTATCATGCGCTTGTTGTAATGTGTTTTTTATGATGTTATGTATATGTTTATGTTTCTTTTCAGATTATGATTTATGTTAAATTGCTCAGAAAATTAACATAAAAACTCTTCATTTCACTTGCAAAAATTGATGAATCCTTGAGCACAATGAAATTATTTTGTTTATAATCTGAGGAAGATCTTAGCACTGCAAACTAATATTCTAAATCAGATCAATTTGATATCAGAGCACATACTATATTTTCTTGGTTACTTTTTTAGGGCGGCAAGTTAAAATAGTGACACATGGAATCCTGTACAAGTTCGCTCTATTGAATTAGTCCATAATTAGGTCATCGTGGGAGATTTAGCATAACTTTATCTTTAAGAATCCAATCTTAATTTAACTAGAGGAGTTGGAAAGAAGACAAAGAGGTATATCACAAGACACAATTTCATACATTGGGAAGCAAAAATCACAGAGATACAACAATTTTAAGGTCAACTTTATCAACGAGCTCAAAATCAAGCTCTTAAAAGGTATGTATTTTAAATTTGCATAACTTTTGTTTGAAAAATCAGTTTGGAGTGATCCAAAAGGCATAATGAAGCATATATATCATAAATTGATTCCAAAACTCCTCCCAAACAAAAAAAATCTACACCCAATAATCCCTTAGAAATCTCTAATATGATGCACGAAGAAGAAGAAATGCAACATGATATATCAAAATTGAGGGAACAATTTTCACTCTCACAAAGAGAAACCCAAAATGAATTGGGTTTAATGAATGTTAAGATGGATGGTTTATAAGCCAAAATAAAATGGGACATGAACATTTTAAAAGCAAACATGGAAGTTTTGAAGGATGGTTTAAAAACAGAAATGGAATGTTTGAAGAAAGGTTTGACAAAGTTGCTATAAGAAATGCTTCCTAATGGTGATAAGGTACTCCAAGAAACTCATGATGGGAATAAAAGGAATGCGAATAATGATTTTAGAGACTCTAACCTTGGGTTTAATACCAACCATATTCCAAAGATCAATACGAGGAAGTTTGACAGAGTGTATATTTCCACATTTATTCATATTGAGAGAAAAATTTTCAGTTGAAACCGTGTCAAGGATTTTTAATCCTGTCCTACATTTTGGGTGGACACTCCACCCATCCTCAGGGAGTTGAGAATTGAATGATAAAAAATGAGTGTTATGGATTATTTTATAGAAGGATGTTTCAAATTAGTCATTAAATAATAATAATAAAATAATAAACTAGCTTTTAGAGAATAATATTAAAATATTAATATAGCCATTAAAGAATAAAATAAGTTAGGAAATTAAATGAAAGGGTCAATTCAATAGGTTAAATAAATAAATAATAAATTAAGTTTGATGGAAAGGATTTGATAACATGGATAATACAGATGGAGAAATTATTTGATCGACACAACATGCAACACACACAAAAGGTACACATTGCATCTTTATATATAGAACGTAATCAGTTTGTGTGCTATTGAAGGATTTGATCTTGTAAATCACTTGTCACTTGGACAATTTTTACGGAGGAATTGATAGCACATTATGAGGATACAAAGAACAATACATTGTTTAGACTGTGACACACTCCTCCCACATCCACCCAAGTAACCATGTCAACCAGGATAAACATGAGACGAGAGGCTACTATGATTAGATTCGACCTCCTATGTGACCTTAAGGAAGTGGAATCAGTGGAACATCACACATAGTCATCCAACGTCATCAAAAAAATCCTCAGGAGACAAGTCAACCACTCAGAGAGCCTGTCCCTAGGTCCCACTGTTGTTTTGGATCTCTTAGGTCATAGTCGCTCTCATGTTATGGGCAAGGGAGAGACCAAAAACCTGAAGTCGCTCTCATAGGCTTCCCAACCAGTGACTAGAGACCAAATTTTTCAGTTCCATGCCAGTGACCCCAAGATTTAAGCCAATTTTTCCAGGCCCAGAGCCCAAGCCACTGCCTAAAATGGAGTGATAGCTTGAAATCATTAAAAATATAGGGAAAAAATTATGCAAAAGAAATAACCTAAACAAGACCATAACCATACCCCTATTAGCCATGCCAGGAATTTCGTCAAACATATCATCAACATGTAACCTACAAGCTTAAACAACATAATTAAGTGTAGGGATCTCATGCTTATCTGAGAATCGCTATGAACCATTGTTCCCTCATGTCATTTGCAAGTTTATGTCATGATTACAAGGTTAAAACTCAAAAGAGGTGAGGGAAAGCTGATTGGAAGCCTTGAAGTTGGGTTAAGGGGAAGAATAGTAAGGTTGCCACAATCTCCAACACCAGTTCAACCTCAAGTTGCAGTTGAGACTCCAGATATAATGTCTCATGAAGGAGAACCTACAAACATGACAGAAGATGAGAAGACCTTCAGAAAGGATTTCTTTGATATGACAGAGATGGTGAAGGTCCTTTATGAAGAGAGGAATAATAGATTGCAAGGAGAAAGTTCCAAACCTCCCAAAGGAGAAGGCTCTTTAGGAGGAGGTAATGGAAAAGGAGTTAATGTGAATGGAGACAAACCTCCACCCTCTCCACCATCTTCTTCATTCTCTTCTTCACATGCATCTTCACACTCTTCCACTAATACAACCCTTACTCATACTCATCATCATTCTTCAAAAGGAACTAGTAAATCACCTTTTTTAAAAATTGATGTTAAATTCGATTTGCCCATGTATAATGGTGAAGTAAATGCAAAGAAGCTTGATAATTGGATTCGTCAGTTGGAGGTCTATTGCAGGATTCAAAACCTTCAAGAGGATGACATATAGATTCAGTTAGCTTCCTTGAGAATGGAGGGTGCAACACTTGTATGGTGGCAATCAAAGACCCAAGAGGAGATTAAAAAACACGATAAGATATCAATTTCTTAGAATGATTTCATTGTTGAAATTAAAATACAATTCTACCCTCTAGATTATATGTGGAAAGCCATCATGAATTGGAAGAAATTTAGACAGCTAAAAGGTCAAAATGTGCAAGATTACACCCAAGAATTCAGAAAAAGGTCTTTGATGTTATGTGTATATTTGCAGTCACAAGACACTTTTCTAAAGTACATAGGGGTTTACACAGTTACCTTAGGAATACTATATTAATGTTTAATCCTAGTAATCTAGATGATGTGTGTGTGCAAGCCACTCATCTTGAGGCAAGAAGGAAAAACACCCTAGAAGAAGGTAGTAAAAAGTCGTTTGAGGGAAAAGAGAAAGGAAAGGGTTTCAAGGGAAATAAAAATGTGTCCATTAAAAAGGAAGGAGAGAAAACAATATGTAAACATTGTTCCAAAGAGGTTCACGATGAAGCTCACTGTTGGAAGCTTCATCCCAAAATGAAACCAAAAAGAAACAACAACAAGGGAAAACAAAAGACAACTGCAATCACTCAAGAAGAGGATTTGGGATCCGAATTAGGTGATGAAACTAAAATCACAACCATGGGGTTTCAAGGAAAGGAATTGTTAGGTCACTATAATACTAGTGTAACCCCTTATTATTATTAGTAACACCTCCTTATTATATTGTTGTTCCCATATAGTCCCCATATTGTTATTACTGTGCCCCATAGAAGCCCACTATTGTCATTATTGTGCCCTTACATTATTATTGAATGATACAAATGACAAGACCTCCTTTCTATATATAGGAGTCTAAGGGGTCATAATATAATCAGAGCCGACATAACAATAATAATGTAAGGGCACAATAATAACAATAGTGGCCTTCTATGGGGCACAATAATAACAATATGGGGACTACATGGAAACAATAATATAATAAGGAGGTTGTACTAATAACAATAATGGGTTACACTAGTATTATAGGGACCTAACATGCCCCTCTCCTTCAAAAAGTGTTGTCCTCAACGCTTGAGTAGTTCTTGATGCTTTTGTATAAAATTATTGTCCTCCCATGTGGAATCTTCAGCAAGTAAGTTCTTCCACTTGATGAGATACTCTGAAATTGATTGATTTCGTAGTTGTCGGGTTCTTGTTTCTGTGACTGCTCCATGTTCCAATATGATTTTTCCTTCCTTGTCAAGTTTTGGCAATATTGTTTGAAATGGGATCTTCTAAAACTTTTGAATGAGTGGCCACACTTCTTCATCCTTCTTCCATTCATCCCTTTCTTTGTTTATCCAATCTGGTTGGATAATAGAAATAGCACAAAACAATGCTTCCACATCCTCATCCTTTCTCGAGAGTGCATCTGCAACAGCATTTTGCTTCCCTTTTTTGTAGATGATTTCAAAGTCATAACCCAACATATTTGTGACTCATTTTTGTTGCTCTTCAGAGGATAATCTTTGTTCTAAAAAGTATTTAAGACTATCATGATCCGTTTTTATCTTGAACTGTCTTCCCATTAGGTAGGGTCGCCATTTCTTAAGTGCATGTAGTATTGCCAACATTTCCTTCTCATAAATAGTTTTGTGTAATTACTTTCCTTTGATTAGACGACTTTCGAAAGCAATGGGCCTTTCATCTTGCATTAAAACAACACCAATTCAATTTCCTGAAGCATCACATTCCACAATAAAGGTTTTTGTGAAGTCCGGCATAGCTAAGACCAATGCTTGGCACATTGCCTCTTTAAGATGTTCGAAGGCCTTTGTTGCTTCTGGAGTCCATGAAGATGCATCTTTCTTTAATAATGTTGTTGGAGGTGCTACTATTCTCCCATAATTCTGAACAAACTTGCGATAATACCCCGTCAACCCGAGAAATCCTCTCAGATGCTTTATGGATGTGGGGATTTTCCATTCCTTAATGGCTTTAATTTTGCTAGGGTCTACCTTAACACCTTCATGAGATACAATATGACCTAGATATTCCACCTCTTGTACTCCAAAGAAACATTTGGACCTTTTTGCATGTAATTGTTTCTCCTCCAATAGTTCGAGCACCCTGTCAACATGTTGAACACGATCCTTCAAAGACTTGTTGTAGATTAGTAGATTATCAAAAAATACTAACACAAATTTTCTAAGGGTTTGAAAATGGAATTCATCAAACCTTGAAATGTAGAAGTTGCATTGGTAAGGCCAAAAGGCATGACCAAAAATTCATAATGACCCTCATGAGTTCTAAATGTTGTTTTCAGAATGTCTTCAATCTTCATTCTAATTTGATGATATCCTGAACGAAGATCCAACTTGGTGAAGTAAATTAATCCATGCAATTCATCCAATAATTTATCAAGGATAGGAATGGGAAATTTATCTTTAATAGTAAGCTTTTTGAGCTCCTTATAAACCGGACACATGTGCCATGATCCATCCTTCTTGTGCACCAATACTATTGGAGCAGAGAAAGAACTTTGACTAGGTTGAATTATACCAGCCTCTAACATTTCTGCAACCATACATTCAATTTCACTCTTTTGGGCATAGGGATATCTGTATGGCCTGATGTTTGGAGGAACACTTCTTAGAATCAAATGAATAGCATGATCATGATCACGAATAGGTGGGAGGCCTTTGGGAGTCTCAAATACCTTTGAATGATTGTACACGACTTTTTAGAGATCTAGAGAAATAGATGATTTCGATGTGGGAACCTCTATAGAACATAATTGTGCAATTACACCTCATTGTTCATTCTTTAGAAGCTTTGTCATACTGTTAGAGCTAATTATCTTTCTCAGTTTCCTTGCAATACCCCTTAATTCAACTTCCTTTCCTTCTGCACAAAATTTCATGAAAAGTTCTTGAAAATTAAAAGCTATTGTACCCAAGGATTGTAGCCATTAGACTCCTAGTACAACATCAGCACCACCCATTGGAATGGAAAGAATTGGGCTATTCAATACATATTCTCCCATGGATAGCTTGATATGATGGCACTTTCTAGAGCAATTTATGGTTCCTCCACTTGCAACCATCACTTGACACTCTGGTGCTGGATATAGGAACCAATTCAATTCCTTGGCTATCTTACAATGAATAAAATTATGGGTACTTCCCAAATCAATCAACACTATTACCTTTTTCTTCTTGATATGTCCTTCTATCTTGATAGTTTGAGGAGTGGTAATTCTAGCCAATGCATTACAAGATATGGTCAGATTTATTTCTTCTTTATCTAGGGTTTGTTCCTGGAGTATATCCTCTTCTTTTGACATTTCTTGTTCCTTTTCTTCCTCCTCTTCACAATCTATGTAGAATAATTTCTTCTCAGCACACTTATGACCTTTAGTGTATTTTCTATCGCAATTGTAACAAAACCCTTTTGCTCTCTTTTCTTCCAATTGTTGTGGTGCCATCCTTGTTAGTTTTGGAAGGCTAGGGGCAACAACACTTTCGTCTTTATAGTTGTGAGTGGTAGGCTTCCTGGTTGCCATAATTTTGCTTTCCATTTTTCTTGCTAAGTTGAATGCCTTCTCCAATGAATTAGGTTCCCAAAGGTGAACCTCATGTTGGATATTATCCTTTAAAGTTCCTATGAACACATCAATCCTATGCTCCTATGGAATATCTTTTACCCTTATGGTCAATTTTTGGAAGTCCTCAATGTGCTCCATCATTGAACCCTTTTGTTTGAGCTTTATCAATTGGCTAAAAAAGGTGTTGCTTTTTGTATCTTCATAATGTACTATCATTTATTTCATAAAAATTGTGCAAGTGACACATTGTTTACGAGAGCAAAGCCATCGATACCATACAAACTGATTTGGTTCCAAATATAAAGTTGCAATACATACCCTTTGTGTGTTTTGCACGTTATGGAGATCGAAAAATTGCTCCATCCGTAGTATCCATGTTCCGAGATCCTTTCCATCAAACTTCCTCATATCAATTTTTGGAACATGGTGTGTCTTCAATCCAACATTAGAATCTATGAAATCATGATTAACATTTCTTTTGTTCTCATCATGAGTTTCCTTCACTACGCTTTCACCATTAGTGACCATTTCTTGTAGTAACTTATTCAAATTTATCTTCAATTCTTCCATCTTATTGTCCATGCCATTCATCTTAGCTTCCATGCCATCCATATTAACATGCATGGAATTCATACTAGCTTCCACGCCATTCATCTTGGCTTCATTTACCTTTAGTGAGAGTGAAATTTGTTGTACTTGGTCTTGTAATTTTGATATATCGTGTTGCATTTCTTCCTCTTCTTCACGAGTCATGCTAGAGCTTTCAGGTTGCTTATTAGGTGTTTCCATTTTATTTTTTTGGGGCATTAATTAATGCTAATAATTCATCACTATTCCCTTTGAATTCCTTTAAACTAATTTTTCAAACCAGTCTTATGGAAAATTTTAGAAAAACTACACACCTTTTTTTTCACTTTGTAAGAGCTCGATATTGAATCTGTCGTATCTCTGTAACTGCGGATGTAGAATATCTGAAATCTATTTCTGCAGTAGCCCTTTGAGTCCTCCTTCTAACCTCGCAAGTCTGATCAATATTGGATTCTCCAAGGAAGAGTTATGCCAAATGTCCCACAATGACCTGATTATAGACTAGTTCAATAGAGCGAACGTTTATGACGTGCCACGTGTCACTGTTTCAACCTTGCATTTGAAACTAATATAAAGAAAACTATAGGCCATCCTCTTTCTGAAACTTCTGACGAATTTTCAATTTGATGCCTAAAACAAAAGTTATGACGATTTTCCATAGGTCACCTGTTTGGAATATAATTCGAGAGTCTGCAAAAACTCTAACTTCCTCAAATCGTATCTCCACAAATATACCTAGACAAGCTCTAAAATTCGGACCCAAAGTTCAGAACTATTTCAGCTCAAATGGGTTTATTTTGTAGCTCCTGAAACATCGCAAAAAAAACATTATAGTGAATATTCCATGATGACCTGTTTGGAGCAGCGAAAAACCCTAGAATCCAAAGCTTTGATACCAAATGTTAGGAAACCAGCTCACAAAAAGATAGAAAAGATAGATCAACACCATAGAATTCATCCTCTACGAGGGGGAAACCTCCTTTACATTATGCAAATGAACAATTCTTGGATGATACAAATGACTAAAACTCCCTTCTATATATAAGAGTCTAAGGGGTCATAATATAATCAAGCCGACATAACAGTAATAACATAAGGGCACAAAAATAACAATATGGGGACAATAGGGGCACAATAATAACAATAAGGGATACAATGACAATAGTAATGGGGGAATCACTAGTATTATAAGGGCCTAAGATAAGGTCAGTTTTTTACTCTACGGATCTTGTTCCAAATCCATGTCTGTCACTGCAATCAGTTGTTCAATTTGCTGAGCAACCTCCCGATCCTGCATCTGTTGAAGCTATTTCTCAGTTGTTGGTTGTTTTGACTCACCAACGTATACCAGCTATGTTTGTTTCATCATCATGACTTTCCTTTGTTCTTCCTCATGTTTCTAATTTTCTTCTCTTTCTCTCCTCCTCAACTCCTATTCTTCCTTTGGCTTCTTCTCCATCTCGTGCAACTTCAGTTCTGCTTCCTGCAGCCTCTACTTTTCTCTCTTCCTTTGCTTTGCTCTCTTCATCTGCCACTCCCTCCTTTCTTCCACTACAAAAGTTTATTTCTCCAAGATCGGATCTACCTTCATCTTGCAGCTTTTCTCTCCCTCCAGGTCCTCAACAGTCTTCCTCTATCCCTTGTAATTCACTTGATTTTTTCCTTCTACTATTGTTGTTGCTGCTTCTAGAGCTACTGCTATCTGAAAAGTAGCATTCCAATTTGTCTCTATACTGACTGGCTCATGGATTTTGGAGGAATTGGAAAATTACCTCCAAGGGTCCTCCTCTAGCCAATGACATGCCCCATGGATCCATGGAAAATACACTCTCACATAGTGGTTCTTGCAAATACCGTGGGGATCATAAGGATTAAAGTCCTTGGTTATAAACTAAAATTTCACTATGTCCTTAGCCTCAACATCTACATATTTCAAGCTCTTAATCTTGTATAATTTGACTCGCAAAAGAAGATCGAGCCATGGTGCTTTCTTCTTGCTATGCAGTCCTACTGAAAATCTCGTAGCGAGGTGGTATGAAACCTCTTGCATGATCAGCTTCTCAGTGGCGTACCTTGGTAAAAACATGTAGAGGTTTCTCTCAGCCAAACCCTCTGATGAAGGTGCCACCTAGTGAGGCATACCAATCTGCAATGTTTACTATCACCTCCATTTCTTATCGGGACATGCAAGGTGGATCCTGCTCAAAGATAAGCTTGTACAATGGGATGATAAAATGGCCAGTTAGCCTTGCCATCACTCCTTGATAGTGTAGTATAATGGAACTTGAAATAGATGTTGACAATAGTCTCTTTTGATTTCCATGTCCATCTCATGCCGGGAAATTATTTTTGGGCACAAATTGCATCCAGTAAGTATGCAGACATGTAAAACCTTACTTGCTCATTATTGGGTGGATTCCAAGCCTTAGTCACACGGGTCTTCAATTAATGAGCCAACAAATTTGACCAGCCTCCCATCATTCACCAACTGGTCCAGTAATACCACCCACCATTCAGGAAAGGTTTCCGTTTTTTCTTGACCATATATTTTGCAGGCAAAGATGATCAAGAACTGATAAGCCTTCCTAAGGGACTTTGTCTTGTAAACATAGGTAGGTGTCTATGTAAAATTCAACGACTCTTTCACCTAGTGCTTGAAAATATCTCTAGTGTTCACATAGCTCTGGGTGGAATAAAAGAGTGATTTCATGCGCTTCATTGTCTCGGGTAATTGCTACATCTGCTAAAAGTTCTCTACCCTGAAGTTGAAAAGCTCTCTCCCGCTGGAAGTTCTCAATGTCATAGTCTATTCATCTATGTGTGAGACAATCCAGTTGATGATGTTCGCACATGAATTCGAGGTACCTGCATGAAACCTTGTATAAGATTGACCATTGGATACTAAGGTAAATCTACCAATCCTCTAATTCTTCCTTGAAGATCTCGGTGAAAGTATCTTTTATTTGCTTCCATTTAAGTGTTGTACCCATCTCAATGAATAGTTGAGTATCTGTATAAACTGGAAAATCCATTGATGTCTTCTTAACTACTTCCCCAATACTTCTCTTAGCTGTTTTCTTTGATGCATCTTTGTTAGATGCCATGTTAACTGTAACTGCTAGAGAGGTGCTCAATGATTGTTGTACCTGTGGGACAGAGAGGACACTTGTGGCAAGAAAATGTTAGCTTAAAAACCAAAGAAACTTCAAGACAAGATCAAGCAATAAGTTAGGCTCATAATGGGAAAGATTGTGCAATTATGGTTGACAGAGGTCATTGGTTGATTGTGCGAACTGTACATTTTTCAGTCCCAATAATCAGTCGAGAACCTTGATGAATAGAACTGCACAATGCATAGTTCAGTTTGGGCCAAGGTCGCGAGAGATTGTGGATTATGCAATCCCAGTGGCCAAGCTAGGAGGCTAGCTCCTAGAAATATGCAGTGCGCAATTGGAGCTAAGCCAAGACAAGATCTGCATAATTCCATAAGCCAAGGGAGAGGTCTTGAGATCCCAAATTGCACAGTCCATGTAGTGAAGTGTGAGATCTGGGCAAGGCGGCCTAGATCTGCCCATGGGGAATGTGAAAAAAAATCATATATAAATGATGATGTGATGTTGAGTGCATATCTAACTAAGTGTTAATGCATTCATGTGAAATAAGTGCAGGAATTGATTAAACTGAAATAAAGTGAAGCATGTGAAGAGAGTCACCGCAATGACGACACACATGCGACACTTGGGAAATGAAATCTATAACCCACAACACTTGGGAAATGCAATCTATAACATGAAACAACACTTCTACAAGGTAAAATAAGTTAAAGCACCAGCAGTTATTGACAGAAACAAGTGAAACAACACTCTCACAATCTAAACAACAAAAAGCCACAGAAAAAGTGCAAAAGATGAGAAAAGAAAAGCTCACCAAAAAAAGCGACGACGATCGCACCAAAGGTTCCTTAATCTCCTCAAGAATGCTAGAGCTCCAAGATTGAGTGTAAAAATGAGCTATAGAAGCTTTGATTAAATATATTTGGCCAAGTTAGGGTTTATTATGCACATGCCTAAAATCATGGAAAAAGCGACACTTGGCAATAGTTTCTAAAGATAACTCAAGTGCCTCCTTTGGTTTCTAAAAAATAGAGCCCTATTTTTTGGGGATTTTTAAATTTTTTTTTTCTTTTTATTTTTTTGGGAAAAAGTGCCATGCATCACCTAGAAAGATTATGCAGTTCTGGGAAGGACTGGGAAATTCTCCGACTCATGTACTACGCATTTGCTGACCACAGTGGGGTTTGCACAATTTCTGGGCTCAGTGGCACTAGGTTGGATCTCCTATCTAGGAAATATCCTAACTCAATGATAGATGCCATTCAGTACTATGCATTTTCTAAGCTCAAGGCTCACTAGTAATCAAGACTACGCAATTCCCAAAAGCAAGGCCAATTCCCCTCAAGAATTGTGTAGTTCTCTAAGGAAAGCCTATAACGGTCAAGGGACCAAGTCAAGAGATAAACTTGTGGGTTAGAAAATGAACTAAGTGATAAAACAAAAGCTAATATGAAAATAATAAGGCTCAATCAAAGCAAAAGTACCTGGATCAGTGCAAGATGAGCTGCTATGGTTTAGAAGGAAGGCTCCAAAATTGAAGCATAGGAAAAAATTTGGAGGGTGGTTGTAGCTGCTATAATATAAGACCAGAAGACATGACAAGAAATTCATAATGACCCTGATAAGTTCTGAAAGTTGTTTTCGAAATGTCTTTAATCTTCATTCTAATTTGATGATATCCTGAACGAAGATCCAACTTGGTGAAGTAAACTGCTCCATTTAATTCATCCAACAATTCATCAATGACAAGAATGGGAAATTTATATTTAATAGTGAGCTTGTTGAGCTCCCTACAATCTGGACATATGCACGATGATCCATCCTTATTTTGCACCAATACTATTGGAGCAAAGAAATAACTTTGACTAAGTTGAAATATACCATCCTCTAGCATTTCTTCAACCATACGTTCAATTTCAGTCTTTTGGCATAGGGATGTCTGTAAGGTATAATGTTCGGAGGAACACTTCCTGGAATCAAATGAACAACATGATCATGATTATGAATAGGTGGGAGCCATTTGGGAGTCTCAAATACCTTAAAATGATTGTCAAATATTTTTTGGAGATCTGGAGAAATAGCAAATTTTGATATTTGAACCTCTAGTGAGCATAATTTTGCAATTACGCCCCATTGTTATTTCCTCAGAAGTTTTTTCATGCCATTACCGCTTATTATATTTCCCATTTTCCTTATGATATGCCTTAATTCAATTTCCTTTCCTTCCAAAAATAATTTCAAGAAAATTTCTTGAAAATTAAAACTTATCATCCCCAAATATTGTAACCATTAGACTCCTAGTACAACATCAACACCGCCCTTTGGAATGGAAATCATTGGAATATTCAATACATATTCACCAATAGTTAACTTGATATTATGGAACTTTCTAGAGAAATTTATAGTTCCTCCATTTGCAACCATCACTTGACACTTTGGTGTTGGATATAGGAAGCAATTCAATTCCTTGGCTATCTTACAATGAATTAAATTATGAGTACTACCTAAATCAATCAACACTATTATCTTTTTCTTCTTGATATATCCTTCTATATTGAGCATTTGAGGGGTAGTAATTCCTAAAAATGCATTGCAAGATATGGTTGGGTTCATTTCTTCATTCTAAGGGGTTGGTTCCTAGAGTATATCCTCCTCTTTTGATGTTTCTTTTTCCTTTTCTTCGTCCTCTTCACAATCTATGTAGAATAATTTCTTCTCAGCACAATTATGACCTTTATGTATTTTCTATCACAACTATAACAAATACATTTTCCTCTTTTTTCCTCCAATTTTTGTGGCATCAACCTTGTAGGTTGTAGAGGGATGGGAGCAACAACACTTCCATATTTATAGTTGTGAGTGGTAGACTTCCTTTTTTCCATAATTTTTCTTTCAACTTTTCTTGCCACCTTGAATACCTTCTCTAATGATTCAGGTTCCCAAAGGAGAACCTCATATTGGATGTTATCCTTCAAATTACCTATGAAGACATCAATCCTATGCTCCTCTGGAATATTTGTTACCCTGATATTCAACTTTTGTAAGTCCTCAATGTGCTCCACCATTGAACCTTTTTATTTGAGATTTATCAATTAGCTAAAGAACATGTTGCTCTTTGTATCCTCATAATGTTCTATCATCTCCTCCATGAAAATTGACCAAGTGACAAGTGGTTTATGATAATAAATTCATTGATACCATACAAAATGATTAGGTTCCATTGTAGTGGATACAACCACCCTCCAAAATTTTGGCTTGCATGAAAATTTCAGAGCCTACCTGGGACCCCGTGATCGTTCATTCCTTGGTCACTTGTTGGTAAGTTGATGATCTTAAGCTTCCCCTCCTTGATCTTAAGAGTTTTTCATGTTCTCATCTCTATGCAAGATGTGTCGTCTCGGGCATAGGGATTGTTGTTTATTATGCAAAAGGGATGTTGTTTCACTTCAAGGGAAATCTTGCGCAGAGGAGTTGTTTTCATTACATAGACATGTTTCACACTCACTTCACGCACTCTTGTCACAAAGGTTGTTGAATCAATCAAAGTATGTTTTATACATTCTGGATGGTCTATGTTGTATCACTAAGTGTTCGTGTTTGATCATAGTCGAGTCCTATCATTGTTTACATATGTTTCACTGATCTCATGCTTAGCCAATTTCCCAAGCAACTTAGCCCCATCCAGCCTCCTAGAACACTACACTTTGCTTCTGAAACCATCAAGATTCCTCCCTTGTCTGCTAAAACCCCGTAGTGCATAAAGACCCCAACATCCCTTGGCATCCAAAACTATGCAGTGGTTTCCTCAAAGTGTCCTTTCCCCGACCGAAACCCACTGTCATCAGAAACTACGCAATATTTTCCCTCAGCTTCTTAGTCTTCCTTGCAACCTAAAAATGTGCATATGTGTCCTCCCAGAAGCCATCTCGTAGCAGTTCCTTACATCTAGAAACTACACAGTATTTCCTCCCAACTTCCCAGGCTGCACTACACTTCGAAATTGCGTAGAGGTGTCCTCCCAAGACCCCAATCCCATAGCAGTGTCTTAGTACTAAAAATGCACAGTGTTGTCCAAGATGTCCTGTATGACTTGCATTCAGAAACTATGCAAATTGGCCTCACATGGCCTCATCCTGGTAGCGATCATTGCCCGATGAAGCTGCAATGATATATCTCTCAGTGACTATAGGAAAGGGTGACATGCTAAAATCACCCCCGAGGAGTTAAGGAGAAGGACCAAGAGACTAAGTGATGGTAAAGGTCAGGACCACATGCAAACTCCATGAGATGCATGATCATATTGAGGGTAATTATTGTAAGTAAAGAAAACCTTTCGAAGTACACCTCTTAGTTGAGTTTGAAAGAATTCTTGTCATTGTCATATCATCATGTATTCAGTAACATGCTTGTGCAAAAACACCAAAAAGTCATTTGATGTGTTTCCTCTACATGTCTTGCTTCCTTTTGTCTTGTTTGACCAACTGTCATCTTCAGAATGTTGATTACTATGTTATTCTTGTGACCTTGTTCTGGTGGTGTTGAAGGTTTGTGTATGAGTTGTGTTCGCTAGGAAAACATCTATCGCACTCACACATGATGTTGTAAGCATTATCGCACAAATGTTGTCATGGTCGGTTGAAGGTCTATCCGAAGTATCGTGACGGTTGTTCAAAGGTCTATGTAAAGTGTCGAACTTGTCGCTTTCACCATTAGACATCCCCACAGTCAATCACACTGAGCATATGTTTTCTTGTGGTTTGGGGTGTCTTGTCATCGAGTCATGTTGAGTGTGTGTTCATAAGGTTGTGTATACATTAGTTCACTCGCTCACACACAACCATTTTTTCCGAAAGTCTATCGACCAAACCACCCTCCATCACCCACACCTCCACTGAGCTTCACTGCACAGTCTCAACCCTCAGTGACCAAGCACTGTTGCCTAAACTACGAAGAGATTGAGGCAGCCCTACATGTAGTCTGCACTGCACAATTATGGAATCAACTCGGCTGACTGTCACCCAAAATAGCGAAAATTTTTCCCAAGAAACTATCTTAGTCTGCGCTTCCCGCAAACCTATGCATTACAACTCTCACTGGTTAACCAAAGAATTTGACTTGGGCAGTGACCCATGCCTGCACTCCTCCGAGAAATTGTGCAAAAGCTACCACCCTGCCTGCTTGCACTACCTAAAGAAATTATGTAGACAAGAGAGACAAACACCCGCTACTTGTCACGTCACTCTCTAGAAATTGCACAGTTTTGTCGGTCAGCCCCCCTACCGACCTACTAGCCTCTCCTCTTGAAATTTGTGCAATTTTCATGGATAGCCAACCTGCTTCCCAACATCTCACTATGCCTGGAAACTATGTAGACATGTCCTTCATGACTGTCTCCTAGATCTGTGTAGTTCTGGCCAGTAAGCTCTCGCAATCCGATTTCTTCCTCCTCTCGAAATCTACACAGTTTTCACTACCAAAGCATCTTATTGCCAGCACTAACTTCCCCCGAAAAATTGTGTAGTTCTGCCTCCCCACTAAGCTAGATCCAACAGATGTCACTATTATCCTAGACTCCCCAACCCAGCCTCTAAGTGACCTTTACGTATTTTTCTTGACAGTGTCCCAAAGTCTTGCATCCTGACCTGTCTTGTGCTCTAGGTTGTTTTAGAGATTTTTCCTCTCTCTCAATCACTTGCTCCTGGAAATGAAAGACAATACATCATGGTAGACTAAGGGATTTCTAGATTTTATTTTGTCTCATCATGAGTGATTGGAGAACCAGGTACATGGATGAGACATGGTGTGACGATGAATAGCATGGATAAGGAGCGCATGCTAAAATACTTGCTTGTGGATAGATGAACACATGAAGCATATCAAGTAGCAAGTGAAGAAGACACGTGCACATGCATGAAACATAAAGTGAACAATAATACCATTGAAAATTTCATGCACTTTGCCATGCAGAGGTGAAGCTATGGTACACCACAGGCACACTCATCACTCAGCAGCACAACATATCGACATGGACAACATAGCTAGCATGTGCACACCAGCAGTGTCATGTCGAGTTGTGTCATGAGTCACCTAGGCCACATCACTACTTTGGGTCTGTTACACAATATTGTGTCATGCCTCTTGCACTTCCCTATGTCATACCCTGAAGTGCCTAAAACTTGGCAATCATGTAGTGTACCCATCCTGATATGCAGCTCAGATCCCCCCTGAAACATTAATGGAAACATGCCTTGAGCCTTCCCTGAAGAAGCAAGCTCTAAAACCCTAACATATGGACCAGCGGGAACCTGACACTAGAAATTCGCGTTGATCGCTAGGTTCACTATACTAGCCTCGCGATGCCAGCGCACTTTTTTCTTGGATACCCACATTGATCCCTAAAAGGAAAGTTTTCCCAAAGAGGACAAGAAGCTTCATGGTCTAGAGGCTTCCAGAACGATGAGTTGGAGGTTGTATGGTGTGGATTTGATCAAATTCAACTAATATTTCCCTTTAATCTTATCCCTATGAGATACTTCCTTGAGATGATGCCCTTCTCCTATATTTGGAGAGATCCAAACTCCCTTTCCCTACCTATATATTCATGCTCTCCCATTCCAAAATGGTTGGTCTTTGGATATTTGCACCCTTATGTTGAGATAGTGCCTACACACTACTCATTTGGCTTGGAGAAGGAGTGCTTGGAGAGCTTGAGCTTGGACTTGGACATTCACTCAAGGAGAGCTTATTGACATCAAGTCTTGGTTGTATGTTTCCTCCTTTATTTTATTAATATATACAACTGCTAGTTCACTTTCCATAAATGTTCATGTTAATGTATCATTTATCTTAATGCTCTTTAATCTATTAAGTGGATTACTTTTAGTTATGCTATTTGTACTTGTATTCTTTGTTGTGTCTTTGGTCCCTTGTGTAGGTATCTGAATACTATGAGCAGTAGAACTGAGCTTGAGGTGCAGGTGATTCGAGGTCCTCAACAAGGAGTACGTTATAACATCATAACAAGGTAAGTCATCTTCCTCCTCTCTCATTTCGATTGTAATTTAGGAAAGTGTCACATAGCTTGCTAGTCCCACTCATTGGGCTAGAGGGATCATCTCTATCTACACAGAGGATTTTCCTAGACAACAAAATGGTGACTCCATTGGGGAAGCTATAACCCTTTCCATCCATTCCTTCAATTAGAGTCTTTGATGAGTTTGACTAGCCGTCAATTTGTTGGTTTATGTTTATCACTATAGATATTTAGAGCCACTGGTTATTTCCTGAGAATGTTTAGCCTACTCTGATCTTGAAGATTTTTTAATTTTTTCCTTAGTTTTCTCACCCAATGCTTTTTCTTCTCTAATAGATCACTGTCAGCACTGCTTTTAAATTTACAGTCGCGTTGATTTTATTTGCATCATCATTTTACCTTTAACAAGTGCATCTATCCCAGAGGATAAAAGAAAATTGGGTTTATTCTTGTTTTCAGTGTTTTTGACCCTTGTTAGTGATTTTCCAGTGTCACTACAGTGTAGTTGTCTTGATTGACATCCTTGTATGATTGTAATTTGTCTCTTGGCTTTGCTAAAGTGTTTTTTGAAGATTGAGTGCTTTCTAGGGTTTCTAGGGTATCTAGGTCATCCCTCGCTCATTGCTTGGTCTTCCTCTTTGAGATTGTTTGTTTCCATTCAGGAGTCTTACTGCTTTCAAGACATTGTTCTCAAGTTGCTTTTGGTTCGTGATTGTGAAGTAATTTTCATTAGTATATACCCATTTTTTATGATTTGAAGATTGCTTTTGCTCCATTGTCAAGAATAGATTACAGTTGCATACTTTGGAAGGATTGAAAGTGAATGCTTGTTTGATTTCTTTGTTTCAAAAATAAAATTGAATGATTTCCTCATTTAAGTATTTTTGAAATGATTTACATTCAAAACCATAAGTGAATGAAATTTTCATTTTAGTTGTTCTGGATTGTATTTTCTCCTTTGCTCATTGCATTAGTTTGCATTGTTGAATCAAAGTGAAAAGAAAAAAGATATAATTAGTGCATCTTAGTGAAAGAAAAATGATTTTTGTTTCTCTTAGGATGGCATCTTGGCATTGCATTTGGTTGTGAAAGTGAAAGATTAGATCTCATTTTTGCATTTTTCATTGGAAAGATAAAGAGCTGTGTTTTCATGCATTTTGCTTGATTGATTCATTATTTGGTTGTCTCTATTCCTTCATTATTTTAGCCTTCATCGAATGAAAAGATTTCATTTCTATCATTTATTTGCATCATAGGTACAAGTGACATTGTTAAGCCACCAAACTGAAACTTAATTGAAGATAAACTTAAAATTTACTTTAGTTAACCTAAGGATAATTTCTAACCTAACACAAATGTCTAGAGGTCTAGGCTATAGATGTGTTTCAGCGTCTTTAAACGTAGTAGCTGTCGTTAACTACCTACAATGTATCCCGGGGGTGAAATCCTGCCCTAGTATGGAAGTATATAAAAGGTTATCCAATACTTACAAGTATATAGGAGGCACATTAGTATGATAAGTATATAGGGACACTCACATCGAATGGTTCTGCATTAGATAATGCTAACACAAAATTGTGCTTTCCGTACCATCAAGTATATATTGGGAGACCCCACTAGGTTGATATATTTTAGCCACAGGGAACTGAGTCAGCAGCCTTGTAAATGTGATACACCGAACACAACATTCGGGGAGATCGATTGTCATATGTCAAGTCCTTGTTTTCAGCTAAAGTGTATATAATGATTCACGAATACTTGGCAAACCCTATTGCCTAGCATTACCCATTTTGATTTATTTGTTATTTCATGTCATAGAATTAACTGCCAACGATAACATGTCAAACCCATGCAGTTCCTTCTTGGCCCTACATTGAGTAAATTCATTGTAAATTTTAATTTTAATTAACCCTCAATGAATCATCTCTTCTCCTTCTTCTCTTAAGAGAAAGTCACCATGGTTGAACCATTGATTTCACCTCACATTTCCATTTCGTTGTTTTATACTGAAGGGTCTTCACAAGGAATTCATCCTGAAATTCCACAGTCACTTGAAGCTCAAGGTTTTGAACTTGGAATTGTCCCAAGCATCCAACCCCTTTCTTCTCATCCTCCACCTCGAGCTTCACCACCATCTCAGGAGTCTGATCCAGAAACCCCTCAGATTCCATAAAGGTTTATTCTATACCCTTCAAATCCACTATTTGATCCAATTGTGATATCTCCTCAACACCCTTTGGAGTTATATCATCGTCTGTCTTGGATTCCTCCTCGCTAATTATTTCCACCTATGGATTCAAAAGGTGAGATTCCAACCTCTTCGAGAGGTACTATGCAAGTATCCACTACACACACTCCTAATGTTGATTATGAATCTTAATATGACTTTCCTTCGAAAGGCCCTCCTTATGTAGGAAGAGTTCCCTCTCAACCATCTCCTGAAAATAGTGGGCCTGTGCTTCCACATGGTTATAAAACCTTAGCTAAATTAGTTTCAGGAACTCCCAGTGCTTCCTATTTATACCAAAATCCTATTTGGTCATCAAATGCTATGCCTACTTCTAGTCTGTTTATTCTTAACGTGACCTCTCAGATACATGTGCAAACTGTTGTTACTTCAATTCTGATTCAACCGACAATTCCATAACAACTGTTACCATCGTTTCAACCTTCCATTTGGTACAACCAACTATTTCAGTTTATACATCTGTAAGTTCCTCAGTCCTTCAATCAAGTGGACACAATGTACCACCACCTCATTCTCAACCTGGCGGGAAATCCCAACTTTCCTCTTGTCTCTGGTGGAACCCATGTGAGTGAATCACAACCTCACATGGTTGGAGTGAGTCAACCTAATCCTAGTGGTATTCCCAATCCTGTTGGTCCTTCTGGGGTAGGTAGTATCCACTATCAACAAACTTACATAGCCTAGATACCCCTCCAATAGTCTTATCTTCCATATGGTTCACAAGCACTGTAAAATCCACCTTATATTCCACAGGCAAGTCCTCATGTGCAACCTGGTCAAAATTATATTCCCGGTGCATATGGTCAAATCCCATTTGGAACTTACCAATACCCATACAAAATCCCTCAAGGAACTATCCAAGAACCTTTACAACAAAAAGGGCAACCTTTACAGCAGCAAAGGAAACCTTTACAGTAATAGGCGTAACCTTTGCAGCAGTTTCAACAGCCTTTGCAATGACAAATGCAGTTTGTTCAACAACCCAATCAACCCTTGAATCCGAAAAGTCAACCATTGCAATAGCAAGGTCAACCCTTGTAGTAGCAAGCTCAACCTGTATATCAACAAGGTCAACCCCTATAGCAGCAGGGTCAACAACCTTATTACTAGGGTCAGTAGGTGTAGCAACCTCACAATCCATATGCCGCACATAATTTTTATCCCCCTTATGGTTACCAATGACCTATGGCAAGTTAATATCAACCCTACCATTGTCAAAATCTACCTTATGGTGAAGGTACCCATCAGTGGGGGAAAAATCAAGTTCCTTATGGTCAAAATCCTCCACTTTGTGGGCAAAATACTTACCAAAAAGGTTGGAACTTGCAGACCGGGCCTTATCAAAGGCCTTATATGCCTTTTAATCCAAAATTTCCATTTTTAGTGATGTTAGAACTTTTTGATGTCTCGAGGCTTACTAATGATCCAATTCTTCATTCGCCATATTGGCCTCCAATTCCCACTAAAATTCCAAGTGATTGCCCCATATTTGAAGGAAAAACTAAAGAGAACACTCAAGCCCATGTGATGACATATCACTTATGGTGTTCTTCCAATTATTACGTTGACAATTTTCTTCGTATCTGCCTCTTTCAGCAAACCTTGATAAGTGCTGCTACAAAGTGGTATGTCGAATTGCCTTGAGGTACCTATGCAAACTTAAACTCTTTGGTTATGGCTTTCCTCACCCACTTCCAACTTCTAGTGCATTATGAAATTGGTAATCAGTTGCTCACATCTCTGAAGCAAGATACTGTGACCCATATCTCCGATCATATCCATGAATTGAGACATCGACATCGCCTCATAAAATTTGAAATCCCTAATGAGTTGTTGATTGAATGGTTTACCAAGTCATTTGTAAACAAAATTACTAAAGATATAGCAATGGGTGTTTGTGTTATAAAGGACCAGGCTATTTCCCATGCCTAGTATTTGGATTTGGTCTATTCCCAATCCGACACATTATATGAAATGTTTCCTGATGCTCCAAGAACATCTTCAGATCTAACATCTTCAAAGTCTCCCGATGTACCACATGTTGATGGTATAATTGGATCAGTATCCCAAACTTCCACCAAATCTTCTTCAAAACAAAATTCTATTTCAAATACCGGTTCTAGTCATTCGAACAACCCACCGAATGCTGGTAAAACATCCAAGGTCAATGTAGTTCATTCTACCACAGCAGATAAAGCCTCGAAAGGTAAGAAGAAGGGTAAATTTAAATCAAAATCCAATACCCCAAAACAAGATCCTCCTAAGTCATCTGCTGATGATGCCTCCAAACGAAACCTGAAATATCCTTGCCTCATTTGTGAGGAAGATCATTATACAAAGGATTGTACCCAACATGTCGAAGTTAGTCATTTATTGAAATGGACCCCAACTATTTTGAAAGAGCCATTCCCATCTGAGCAGACTCATTTGGTAGACTAACTAAAATCCTCTCCCTCATCTAGTTCTCAGGTTTGCATGATGATGGGTTCATTACCTATCTCTTTAACCACTTGATCAAAAGATTATCAAACCCCCCAAAAGAAGACGTGGAAAAATAAGCCACTGATATACCTTCTACTTTCGCTCCACCCAATTCTGGTCCTCTCCATATTGAGAGACCTAATAATGAATCTATTATCTAACCACCTCCCAAAGGTGTGCTTCAGAAATCATCCTATAATCTAAACTCTAGAGCTGCTCAACATTATAGTATTGTCTAAGATTTAGCTCAAGTGCTTTTGGTGATGTCTGCTTTGGAAGTTCTCCAAACATGTCCAACACAACATAAATCATTATTTTCTGCTATAGGAGGCACCGATCCTACTGATTCAAACTTGGTTACTTTCGATCTTGAAAACCATGTTCCTCATCTTCCTCTTCAGAATCCATTTGTGATTCAAGTCATTATAAAAGGAAAGACGATCCATTAGAATATCATTGACGAAGGTGCTTCCACCTGCATCATGTATTTTTCATGTTGGAAAGATATTGGCTCTCCACCTCTTAACCAGTCCCTGAACACCTTGGAGGCCTATGATGGCAGAGGCTGTCATCCTTATGGTATTCTCACAAGTTTTCCCATCACTTTGGAAGGGAATATTGTCGAGCTAGAAGTGGAAGTTGTAGATGAAAATATGAATTACAACCTTCTACTTGGACAAAGTTGGATCCATGCCATGTTTTGTGTGGTTTTCTCTTCGTTTCAGGTGCTCCATTTTCCTCATGAAGAAAAAATTATCATGTTGATCAATTGTCCTTTTTCTCTTCCGGTGCCTCAAAAGGAAATGTCCCATATGTGGGAAATATCGATATTCCATATGAGAGTGTGGGTGCAAGCCTTTTCAAAGATTCTTCTTTAATGGGAACTTTTTATCTCTCACCTCTGCATGTGGCCTCAATCAACATGATATCTATCTCCTCTGACCCATGGATCATTCCTTCTTCGGATTAGGTTGATTCGTTTGGTGACATTATGCTGCTAAGTGCTTTGGAACAAGCTTATCATGAAATTGTGTTGGCTTCAACGACATCTTTGGAAAATCATGTTGTTCTCAGTATGTACCTAGAAACTTATTCACAATCTCCTTGGCTTGGTTCTTAGGATTCTCTGGATCCCTTGAACTAGATATTCCCAACCGACGAGAGTTTGAGGTTATGTCTCTTTATGAAACTCCCTGGAATGATGTCCATCGTCATTCTTTATTTTTTCGAAGTCTAAGTGAGATTCCTTCATGTCTCGAAGCCTTTGTTTCTCATAACCCGATGCACCCAGTTTAAACACTTATTCTGGTGCATGAATTTTTGTCTGTAGGTAATATGGGAAATATTACTAAAATCTTTCCCATTAACATTTTGGTCCAACCTGAAATTGTGAAAATCTTTCAATTGGAGGCATATTTTCCTCGTCATGAGATTAATATTTTCTCACCTCCTTTTAGGAGATTTTCTCACCAATTTATTATTGTTTTCCCATTATTGCAATGGGGTATTCATCCTGTGCCTCATAACCCTCCATCGCCAAGGGGCATGGGGGCATAGCCATTTATGAGTGTTATTCCACTTTTTGATCAAGTCGATGCTTACATGTCATGCCAACGGTGAAACTTTGGTTTCATTTTCTATTGATCGATTACCCAAGTCCAAAAATGGGCTCCATTTGAACTTTCTATGCATGATCACTCATGTAATTACTCTTAAATATTAGTGTGTGAATTCATTAGTGTGAAATTTTGGTTTTTGGTGTGATTATTTTCTTTGTAGACATGTTCCTTCTGCTTATTTTGTGTTCCACTCAATCTGCAAATGTCATTAAACCATTATGTTGGTTTTTCTAATGGTGCTTGTTGTAACACAAAAAACTTATCTTCCTCATCTTGGGCAATCTATGCCCTTGATGGCGAGATGATTGATTCACAATGTATTTTCATGGGATGAACAACTAATAATATTCTCGAGTATAGTGAAGTTATTGAATTGTTATCAGAAGCAGTTGCTCTTGGCATTAGAAATTTAGTTGTTAAGTTGGATTCACAACTCGTTGTGTTACAATTAAATAATCATTACTCAGTAAGAAATGCACAAATTTTGTGTATGTATCTACGTGTTCGATTACTGGAATTTTTTTTTTAATTATATCACATATCAATAGATTCCACAAAATTTGAATACATTAACAGATGCATTAGCAAATTATTTTCTTGATAAACATTTGCGTAACTTATAAAACTGATCACATTGTCATGACACATGAACACATACGTAGAAGGTAAAACATGCAT
>Ga0115851_100099_pt1 | contig 26435 bp, 22 predicted proteins | sample InSIn2gowninarea_FD_83865 | JGI IMG/M metagenome (GOLD analysis project Ga0115851, IMG submission 83865)
ATTAAACAAAACATGATGAGAGCCATAACTAAAGTCTATCATAAACCATTCTTATAATGAGCATATAACCATAATAATAAAAGTGATAGAGAAACCATAAAAGTCACATGAAGTGTGTATTGTGGCACTTATCCCTAGTGTCATATGTACTATGGGAAAACGCCTCATAATTCCTACATCCCATAGGGAATTATGGAACCATGGTACCGGAGTTTAAAATCCAGGAAAAAAAGGTTTGATATAATATATGCTAATTCTCGTTGATCGGTTAAATAACTTTTATAGTTGTAAACAAGCTTTCATTGGGTTGTGCTTAGCCTTTCTTAAGATGTATGGTAGATAATACGAGGGGGAAATGTTACTGAATACAGATTTCTCAATGTTTTTTTATAACAAGTGGATTGATTAAATAATCAATTTAATGATGACTTACCTAGAGAATAGAAATAAGACTAAGGCAAGTATAGTAGGGAAATATACGATACTTAAATGATACATATAACAAATGAAAATAAGAATTGCAGCCCACTAATTTTAGTCCTAACATTTTACAAAAAATATTATTATCTCTGTTAAATAACCATTATGAAGAATATAATGTGGGAAATGGAGAATTAAAATAGGAATTAGATTTACATGAGAGACTAGAATGTAAAATGATTTCTTCTTCTAAAATATCTTGAAAAGTAAAAATAACCAATTAAATTATTGGCACTCTAGCTAGCTCAATATGGTAGTAAAAAAGAAAAAATGGGTATGCAAATGAGGTATGGTACACATGCAGTAACCTTGACTCTGTGCATATTAATTTATCTATTGTGAATCAAAGTAAAAACTACCAAATTTATGGTGGTAACAGTGTGAGGAATAGGAGAAATCCTTATTGTTTTTAGTTTGAATTAAAATGAGATTGGAGAGCTCAATTTGCAACGAGACCAAGCAACAATGAGATGATGAATATGGGGCAAGGTAGGGTAGTTAAGCTAATGAAAATCCAAGAAACCATCAATATCTATCAATAATAGAATGATCCTCACCTTCGAACTTACTATTTGTCTAGGGTTCCATGTAAGTGGCCTCGGCCACTAACTTGTGAAAAATCACCACATGATATGTACCTATGATGCAACCACAGTGGAATAAAATATAATAGAGCCATGTATGAACATTCAAGTTGTAACTTACAAATAAATTAAGTGAAGGAAGAATAAGTCCTAAAGTGAACCCTTATAAGGGTTATATACATTATAAATTGGAAGGAAAGGCCTATATTTATGTATATAGTGCCTAAAATTATGTATATATATATATATATATATATATATCTATATTTATATATATAGAGGATGTTTTATGTTCTTGAATATTAATAAATAGGAAATCTCAGCCTATGTAATAGCATCAGGTTAAAAGTTCATGTAATAAAGTTAATGAAGGAATAATAAGACCGAAGGTTATGGGACACGTATTCCAAACTGAATGTTGGGAAAACCATGCTAGTGGGTGTTCATTTGGTTTATTATGGCAAGGAAATTGGCGAAGAAAATGGAAAAGTCTTTGAAAAGGAAAAGAGGAATTAATTGGCATATTATTAATGAAAATAATGGAAAATAGGAGAAAAGGAAGGTGAAAGTTCACAAGTTTCATTTGAAGAGGAAATTGAAGGAAAATGGGGAAAATTAAAGAAAACAGAGGCCTAATTAATAAAAAGGATGTAGAGAATCAGTTCATAGCTTTTTTTAGTATCAACTTTTCTGTGTTCAGTTTTGGAGCTCTCTCTCTATTCTCTCTCTCATATTCTTGCACACTTAGAAAATTCTTGGAGCATTGGAGAAAGGATGAAAAAGGAAGGTCATGAAAGAAAAGGGAAGAAAAGATCAAGCAAGGAAGAGTTGAAGCTAGCACCTACAATGACATTACTTGTAGGTATCAAGTTGCATCTATGATTTCGTTGCTAGTTTTAGTATGCATGGTACATGCATGTGTGTATTTGGTACTCTTTCTATCATTGGCATGGGTTTTTCTAGGTGTGATAATGGTTTCAGCCTTTCCTTGACATTTCATGATAGACATGGTGTCATGGTGTTCTTTCATTTGCTTGACCTAGATTTCCAAATGGTTTTGGATGGTTAAGATGAGGATTTCAGACTTAGAAATCCCTTGATCGGTAATAGTGGGATATGCATTAAAGGTTGAGGAAGCCCTTGTTCTTTTTGTTATGAGTCCCACATTAATTTTTGGAATATGGCATGGGGGTGATTTTCTGAAAGAAATATTTCGTTCAGTCCAATCTATGGTTGAATGGTACATGGAAGTCGCTAACTTGGTGGCTTTTGCATATGTTAATAACATCTATTTTCCTCTTGTATTTTAGGAATACTTATACTTGTTATCATGTGACTTTTATGGTTTCTCTATCACTTTTATTATTATGGTTATATGCTCATTATAAGAATGGTTTATGATAGACTTTAGTTATGGCTCTCATCATGTTTTGTTTAATAAATGAATGTTTAGAGAATCGATGACCTAATAGATGATAATGCAACTAGTGAGAGAAGGCATTAGAACTTCTTGACGATCCTCATATAAGTATGAGAGTCCTATGTTAAAATATGTTATTATGAAATGTTGATTACATGATCATGATGTGTTTGACGAAATGTCTGTCATGGTTGGGATGGGTCAGGTTAAGTCCTTGATCAAGTTTTATATTAAAGGTTGCATTTCTGTCATTTATCATTTCTAAGAGTTTCATCAAGTTGTGGGTATAGGTTTGGATTCTAGCCTCGAAAAAGTGGCTCAAATATTGGGGTCATTGGCACAAAATTGAGCAATCTAGTCTACAATTGTCCAGAAGTAGGCTCATGGGAGTGACTACAGGGTTACAGTCATGGTCGTTCAATTTCACAGGAGCGACTAAGAGTCCATATCATTAAAAAGTCAAGTTTACTTAGGGTTTGGGCACGTGGATTAGTTAGTTAGCTCTTGGGGGTTCTGTAGTTGTTGAGGGTGGTCAGTAAAGTTTTGGTTGGACGATTCCACTTCCTTAACTATACCTAGGATGTTGATTCATATCATAGTAATTCTTTGTCACATATTTACCCTGGTGGATTGGTTAACTTAGGTAAGTGTGGGAGGAGGTTGCTACAAAGTGGTATCAGAGCATGGTTCAACACTTTGAATCGATGGAGGAAATGTCTTTTTCATGCATGCATGGAGGTTATTTATGTGCTTGTTATGTATGCATGGTGATTTTCATTGTTACAATTGTGTTTCCATGTAGAAGTTTACGATGTTGTTGTTGGGATGTGTCTGTCATGAATGCATGTCCGTTTCATATGTATTTTTTATACATGCAAGTGTTTATATGTTGTTATGGATGCATTATAGTGGCTATGATTAGCATCTATCAAGTCAGTGCTATAATTTTTCACATTATTCATGGTAACTAGATGATGATTAATATGATGTTGATATACATGTATTGTGCTAATATGGTGAACTTGTACACGGGATATCCTCCCCTGAACTATATTAAAGTATGTTGATTATGTTTATATTTTGGTTTAGCTAACATGGTGTATTTGTCGGAAGAGGAGGATCAAATATGACTAGAAAAATGGTGGATTATAGTTCATAAGACTCTCCCTATAGATTAGATGAGAAACATGGTGATGAGTACTCTCCTCACATTCCAGATACTATGAAGGTTTTAAGGCAAAAATAAGAAGCTATAAAGTAGATAATGACAAAATCATTCAGTCACAAGAGAGACTTGCTAGGTCATATGAGAAACAAGTAGAGATCAATGCAGTTATCCTTCAGAGTTTGTCAGAATTACAGAGATAGGGACTGCTTAGGATCAATCATGGACAAGACGATATGACTAATGGAGCATATGGTAGTAGATATCGTGATGGGCATAGGTCAGACAGGGATGATGCCATCAAGGATGGAATATTCTTGGATACACTTGATAGGAGAGGAAGTGGACATCAGATTTATTCTAGTTCTAGTTCTGATAGGCACCATGGTCATCATTGCTATAAACCTTACAAAAGGAATGACAAAGGATATTTTCTAGATGAGTTTAAGAAATCCAAGCCACCTACATTTGATGGAAAGTTGAAGAAATATGAATATGAAGAGGCATCGTTGCTTGGAATGATGATTTTTTTTGAGTTGCATGATTGAACAAAAAACGTGAAGGTTGAGATAGCTATTTTTAGCCTCAAAAGGAAAGAGGACATTTGGCGGGAAGATGTGAAGTGGGTCGGAGATACTAGGCAAAATATGTTGAGCTCACATGATTTCAAGAGACTTTTTAGGAAGGGGTACTTGTTAGAGGGGTATTACAATAGTAAAGCCAAGTAGTTCTATGAGCTAAAGATGTGATCAATGATAAATGAGGAGTACATGACTATGTTCTTGGAGTTACTGAGTTAAGTACCATATCTTAAGAATGAGAAGGCCAATGCTTAGAGATTTGTCAGTGGATTACCATTAACATTTAAAGATTAGATTGAGTATGATGAACCTCAGTCTCTTGAAGAAGTAATTGGAAATTTGAAGCGTTGTTGTGAGTAATTAAAGAGTAAAGTGGAATCTTAGCAAGGTTGTAAAAGGAAAGACAAGGCTAAAGCTTAATGGCCACGGAAGTGAACGATACCATGATATTTAGGTGAGAAAGAGAATGTTGTTCCTTACTAGAAGTTTAATGTAGTTGGAAAGGGACATGTGTCACAAATTAGAGGGCAACAAAATAAAGGTGATTGTAAGGGACAATTGCAGCATTGGAGAATAGGCAAGCGGATCACGAGGGATATATTATGGAGATGGATGGTAAGATTTGTGATCAAGTTATTTCTATTTTGATTAACCCTGGATCTAATTATAGTTATGTTAACCCCGACTTGGTGGATAAATGTGGTTTTAGAAAAGGAGTACATGTAGAGTCTTGGTTAGTGCAGTTGCACATGGGTATTCAGAAGAGTTCATCATTGGTAAGAGCTTGTGGATTTAAGTTGAATGTTATGCCTACATTAGTGCATATAAATGTACTTCCATTTGGATCATACAATATGCTTTTGGGTATGTAATTGTTGTAACTCCACACGGCCAAAGTAGATTGATATGATAAGGTCATTGTGTGCTTAGATGACAATGGAGAATAAAGAGTCTTGCGAGGTCATAAGAAGGAAACATGAGTGAGAATGGTTACAAGTATATAGGAAAACCACAATCACAAGAAATGGAATGTGTTATTTACAATGCATATTTTGAATGATAAAGGTAAGGATGTTGAGGATGCAAAAGTATTGAAGAGGTACCCAATTTTGTAGCAGTTTCAAGATGTGTTCCCAACAAATATTTCAAAGTTTCTTCCTCCAAGGGAAGTTGACTTTTCTATTGAGTCGATACCAAGGGTGGCACCAACATCAAAGGCATCGTATAGGATGAGCACTCCAGAGTTAGTGGAATTGATGTTACAGTTGAAGGAATTCTTGGCAAGGGTTATATTAGGCAAAGTGTATCTCCTTGGGGTACACCAGTGTTGTTTGTGAAAAGGAAGGATGGTTAGGGAAAATTTTAGGGGATAATTTTCATAGGTGGAATATTTTTATATAATTTTTCAAAAAATTGATTCCTCAATTTCCTTTTTTTTCTAAAAATGATTCACCCAAGTTTTTATAGTAAAATTATTTTACCTTAAAAATCACCAAGACCTTATATAGACTAATATAATATAATATTAAATTAGATATTTTTACAAAAAATGTTGGGTGTGGAGCATGATTATCATCCTAATTTAGAGGTCTTTGTTTCAGCCGGATGTATACCCCAGGAAGATTGTACACCCATCCACGTGGGTGGGCTAGGGGGTTCGGGGGTCAGCGGTTCCTCGGTGTGGGTTTCGGGGGCAGAGCCCCTGAAGCTAAAACATATGTAAAATTGCCTTGTAAAAGTATAGTAATTTCTAATCAATCTAGGTTGTTCATTAGGCGAATGATCCAATGGTAGAATTTAGGTTTAGTTTAGGGTTTTTTTCCCTAGAAGGCAAACCCTCTCTTTGTATGAGGGTATTGAGTTGAGGCTCTAGGATATGTGTGTATTCTTAGAGTGAGAAACAGAAAGGTGAGACTGCGAGAGAAAACAGAGGATATTACAACAGATCTGTCGTAGGTTGTGTCTCTTCATTTTTCTGGATAATAGAAAGGAAGCACTAGCTGTTCAAGGTGGACGTAGCCCAAATTGGGTGAACCATGTATATTTGTGTCTCTCTGGTTTTATGTGTTTGTGTTTTTCTGCATACTATATGTCTTGCATTGCTCTATCATAAGTAATCTTTTTCAAACAAAAATATCATCAAACATTTTACAATTTATCTAAAAGAGACCACAATTTACCAAGGATTGAAACAAAATCAAATCACTATTTACAAAAATATTACAATTATTGTTATATCACAATTGGGACAACTTTGAAAAGATTTCTATCTTACAAGAATTAGCCAAAATGCAATTGGAATGACTGTCCACATCATCTTGTGCATGAGATAATGGATCAGCAATAGAAAAGGCAAAGTGATCATTAGTATAATCATAGATCATGATGGCTTTGTGATTAGTGAAATCATTATAATGATTAAAAGTTTGACAACGAGAAATGATCGGAACAATTTTTGAACTAGAGTTTTCTCCATTTGCAAATGTGGTTTTAGTTGGATCATGAGGATGTAAAGAAGAATGATATGAATCAAGATCCTAATTATCAGCGTGTTCATCATATCTCACTTCACAACTTTCTTTAAAATTTTCGGCATTCCCATGAGACATATCAAAAGAAGAAGAAGAGTTGGGCACATATTTCAAAAATTGAAAGAATGATCATTGGTGAGGATCATGTCTGTGATGGACCTTAAAGGTCCATCACCAATGTCACATATGGTGACAGTATTTAAAAAGTCATTGTTGTAAGTGTATATAGTGATGGTCCTCTAAGGTTTGTCACCAAAGCCATTTTCAATGACACTTTCGATGAGGGTCGTTAAAGTCCCGTCACTAATTCTCGCTTTGGTGACACTTTTTGTGAGGGTCGTTAAATGCCCATCACTAAATCTCTCTTTGGTGACACTTCTAGTGACAATCTTTTATTGACCCTCACCAATGCTCTTTTTGGTTACTTTTGGTGATGGTCAAAAAATGTTCGTCATTATTGATCATTCCAATGAGTTTTTTATGACGCTTCATGCCTATGACGAATCCTTAAGGTCCATCACCAATGTCACATATGCTGACGGTATTTAAAAAGATGTTGTTGTAAGTGTATATAGTGATGGTCATTTAAGGTTTGTCACCAAAGCTATTTTCAATGACACTTTGGTGAGGGTCATTAAAGGACCGTCACTAATTCTCTCTTTGGTGACACTTTTGGTGAGGGTTGTTAAAGGGCCATCACTAATTCTCTCTTTGGTGACACTTCTCGTGATGATCTTTTATTGACCCTCACCAATGCACTTTTTAGTTACTTTTTGTGACGATCAAAAAATGTTCGTCATCATTGAACATTCAAATGAGTTTTTGATGATGCTATGTACCTGTTACTATATTTTTTGTCAAAATATAATGATTTAAGAAAATTGTTGTGGAGTATTTTTCATTATGTGTCCAAGGTCATAGTGGTTATAGCCAGTCAATTTGTTAAGAAGTAATTAGTGTGTATCATTTCCCTCAAGTCATAAGAATATAGTTTTCCTATGAGTCAACACATGATTCATCTCTATTGGGTTTATTATCTAGGAAATTTCCTTTAAATAAAGTTCTGCTAGTGTGTGTAGGAACTATATTATTTAATACATAATCAAGCTCTATCAATTCTATTAATTAGAGAGAAGTTGCACTCCTCAACACTCATGGTACACCTTAACATGCTTTGGAACAATACACTAACATTCCTTGGCACCTCGCATGTCTTGGAACAACTTTGTACCTATAACACCTTTGTACATAGAACATATTTCCATGAGTAGGATGCCCAAGCACATGTTGGCATTCCCTAAATAGCATATCACTCCCCTATCATGTGTTGGCATGCCTTGTAGTCCCTAGCATGCCCTCGAACACCTTGGCATAATATTGCATTGGCAAACATTAGCACTTGGTACAACACTTGGCATGTATTGGAACATATTATTAGTGTACCTAGCATGCCCTGTTTGAAAAAGATAAAGCACATACTTATTAACTGTCTTATGTGTTCATTTCCTTACATTTTAGCTTCGTTATTCCTTTTGTTTCCTTGAAATTACTTGACGTATATTGGCATACTCTGGAACCTTGCACATCCTAGCATGTCTTAGCACTTGGCATGCCTTGGCACTATTTGACACATGTTAGGACACCCCAAAACTACCTAGCACACTCTAGCACTTCTTGGAATGCCATCATATTCCCTAGCATGCCTTATTGCTTAGCAAACCTTCTCACTCCCTCCATGCAATGACAGTTAAAACTCATTGACACTCCCTGGCACACCCTCATATTCATTCACTTCCATGCATTTTGACCTAGTGCTCCGTTGTGTGTTCTTAGTACTCCCTAACACTCCTCAAGATGCATTCGCACTCTCTAGCACACCTTAGTACTCTTCGATATGCTCTGCCACTTCATATCATGCATCACACTTCCTAATGCACATTGGCACTTGGCATGTGATGGCACTTGGAAAGTCTTAGCATGTTTGGGATACACTGAGATGAATTGGTATGCTTTGGCATGGTTTAATATTAAAGTTATTTGAGATCAATTATTGGAAACTAGATGAGAAGAAATAGAGGAAGATTTGGCACTTAGAATGCATTGCCACTTGGCACTTGGCACATATCGGAACCTAGTGTTGGTGTGCCTAGCATGCCTGTCATGGAAAAGGTAAATTGATGACTTATTAACCCTATTATGTGCTCATTTCATTTTAGTTTAACTTGTTCCTCCCTTTTGTTGCCTTGACAGTCCCTAGCATGCATTGTCACACCCTTGCACATCTTGGCATGCCTTAGCACTTGGCACATTTTAGCTTGTTTGACATGTCTTCGTACTATTTGGCACATGTTAACATGCCCTATCATTCCCTAACACACGTTGGCAGTCATGACCTCACACCTAGCATTACATTTTTCCATGACTTGGGAGCCTTACATTCACTAGAACACCTTGGCACTCCCTAGTTGTCATGCCCTCTTTTATCCTCCACAATGTCCTAGGCTGATGAGGAGATCAACAGAGGTAACCACAGACCAAGCTTTTAGTTTGGTAGCTAGCCCTAGAAAACTAGAGAGGTCTCTCTCTATAAAATCACAACTAAGAGATGACTGGAATGTAAAGGATTTTAGGCTAGATAGCTAGGCTCGGGTGGGTTTTGGAAAATTTAGGGTTTTGTTGATGGATAAGGGATAGAAACAAGGTAGATAGGTCAGAAGATCAAAGGGTTACATAATCAAAGATATAAAGGATCAAGGTAGCATTACTTTTGTGATGGATATTAGGGTTTTTCGGTGTAGTGTAGTGTTTAGAAGAATCAAAAGGTCTTAATGAGCATGAAACATGAATTCATTAAGAAAGAAAGAAGGAAACACATAATGATTTTTCCATCAAAACATAGCTTTATGCAAAGAATTCTATTTATAAACTGTAAGGAAAACCATTGAAGAATTTATGAATGGAAAGAGAAGATGAATATCATACATATAAAGTTATAACAGAGAAAAAACAACATCACAAACTTATTGCACATGAATTCCTAGATAATAGCTCCAAATTGTGTCCTTTGATTTCCATAAAATGTCCACGTACAAGCTACAATAGTTTTGTCCTCTGAAATCCAAGCTATTCTATCACTGAGAAATAGATACATAAATACAAAAAAAACATCTCCCCACTCTTAGGGGTCAAATCCATGACTCTAGGAACTGTTCCATGAGGTGTTCTAACCAAACCCTAATATCTAGGCCGGAAGTCAAAAACAACTTCTACAATTAACTTTGAGTCCAACCTCTCTCATAAATGAGGTCAAATTTAAATCAAAAAAGCACAACCCACCGATTATTTACATTTACTTTTACCCCTCACATTAATCTACTCTACCCTTTTGAATTTTACCAAAGTCAAACTAGGAATTACAAAAAATTACACAGTGATAATTTTACAAATATCTCAAAAATTTCAAAGTGCACAGCATGTTGTTGGAGGCCATTTTTGAGTGCCTTTTTGAAGTCCAAATCCCGATCTGAATCTTGTTATGGAAATTTGGGAGAGTGTAGATGTATTTAGAGTATTTTTTCACTCACAAGGATCCCTTTTTGACTGAGATATGGCCATTCTCCCAAGGTGTCTCTAGGTGTGCAACGAAATGGAAAAAGAGGGGCAGAAAGGTGATTTTTGGCCTCTTTTTTGCAAATTTAAAAAAAACGGAGGCCTACAACAAGAAAGTGGGAAAATGGGTTTTGAGAGAGAGTCATAATATTTCCAAAAATGTTTATTTTCCATAAATTGGATCCCTGAGGAAGAAGCACAATGTGAGCTCGCTGCACTCCTAGACATAAAATTGCCAAAAAATTGCAAGTTTGCACCAGTATGCACCAAAACAAAAAAACTTCTCCAAATCCTTCCAAAATGTATCTAGAGAGGTCGGATGAGGTATGTTATGCAATCATGGATGCATAAGAAATAAAATCTAACTTACTCTTCTCCTCTAGGCTGATTAGGGTTTCCTTGAGTTCTTCCTTCAACAGCTTGATTTTGACCTTAGCAACTCGATTCCTTGTGTAATAATGGATGGCCATTTTATTTTGAAACTTGTTATCCCTATTGGCCTTATCAAAGAGCTTATCAAGGTGGAAATTTACTTTGTCAAACCAAAAATCCCAGTCCTCATTTATTTCCATGGAAATCCTATCTTCAAAGGTCAATTCTTCCATTGGTGGCTTTTTTCCTCTTTCCCTCTGAAGTGCCTTCCTAAAACCCATTGTCCTTGGTATATTCCTTGCCACGTGTCCTTCATTCTACTTATCATCCTCATGGTCCACCACTTCCTTTCCTTTCATCTCCTTTTTCTTGACTTTGAATTGCTATTTCTCCATGACTAGCTGTTTTTCCTTAGGTTGACTCTTTTCTTGCTCAAGGAATGAAATGATGAATTTGGCCCTTTCCAAATCGTTCTTGAGCTCCATGATCTAAGAATTCTTCTCTTTGATGACTTGTTTTAGGGGTATGATGCTCATAATGTGCCTCCAAGTCAACTAGATCAAAGTCATGCTCAATGGGCTCCTCATCATGCAAGGAAGCCTCGTGATGTGATTGTGATCCTTTCTTTATTGATGTAGTAGGCTTGGACCCTTCCTAATTTGAGGAGAAAACACAAGCCTTCTACCTCTTTGATATGTCTTTTTCACCTTAAGCCGTGGTGCCTTGGAAACCTCATCATGTTCGCTTGATGACCCCACCTCCATGGGATGTACTGACATGGTTTCATGCTATCTTGGTGAAGTAGTTATATGTGTTTTCAAGGTTGTCCCATCTCATGTTCTTCTTTGTCAAATGATGGATTACTATAACCTTTATCAAGCTATGGTGAAAGAGGATGGGATAATTTCCTTTCAATTGCACCCTTTCACACATTTTGGTTAGGCTCCTATACGAGTAGTTGGACAAATTTAGAGACTTCACAGCTGTAAAGTGCATGAGAAGTCTTATGTGGTATTGATATAGCCTAGAGTATCTGCCCACACATGTGAATAAATTCATGAAGACCTTACTCAATTGTGCATATCTCTCCAAAAAGTATTTGAATCAGAAAACATGTGAGTGAGCTCCTTTTTAGTGTGACTTCAAGTAAGGTTTGTACTCTTCTAGGTCTAGGTTCACGCCTTTGAACCTGTTTTCACCATTGTTTGACATGTCTATAGCTTGAGAGATGGCATCCACTAAAAACATGATATCGTTCCTTGCAACGGTGATATTTTTTTCCTTCAAGGTGAGGGCAAATAGACCTGTGAGATGCTCAAGGTAACCTACTTCCTTCACTCTTTGACAAAACCCTAAACAATTGAAATCTTCAAAGTATTTCATGAAAAATGAGGAGGAGGTGATTTCATTGCAATTGAAGGGCTCAAGCCTTAGTATCTTCCCCCCTTATTGTACTTCCTCTTCTTTGATGGTGATGAGTAAGGATCCATACTTCAAACCCTAGGTGAAAGGCAAAAAAAAAAGAGAAATTTTTTGCTGTGAGGGAATGAGGCCGTATGATGGTCTTAGGACTTGCCTAAATTTGTAAGGAAATTTAGGAGGGTAGGGGATAATGTTAGTGAGTAGGGGAAAAATGAATTTTGGGAAATGAGTGAGGGGAGGGGGTGGAAGAGGCTAAAACATAGGCCTATCCTAGAAAGAGATAGGGTAGATTAAGGTTTAGAGGAAAATTAAAGAAAATGAGAGGATAAGGCTTTGTGATGGATGGAAATGGTGTATTAGATGCAAACACAGGTGTAGGGAAAACGAATCTAGGGTTTAGGGTAGAAACTCATCATTTGAAGATCAAAACCATGAAAATCATGTCAACCCTAGAAGAAGAAGCATTTGATCATTTTCTTGACATATGAGGAAAAGGAAGGCATGAAAATGATTAAACTTGTTATAGAGCCTGGAGGATGAAATGATTGAAGAGAAGCTTTGAAAAATGAATTTTGGTGGTGAAACAAAAATTTTGGACAACTCCACCACCTGCACAGTGAAGGCTTCCTATGCACAGCGTGCTGTCTACGTGTGTAGCGAAGGCTCTCTATGCGTAGCTAGAGTCAATTTTTTCCAATGAGGGCTATGGAATCAAAATTTTCTGTATAGGAGAGGGGGGAGATAGATGCTAGGATGGTAGACAAGTGCAAATGAGTGTGAATGAGCTCCTCCATGTGCTTTTATAATTTTCTTTTAGTGTCTAAGTGATTAATGAGGTAGGATGGCCCACCTAACCAATTCACTTTCTTTTTTAGTTTTGTAGCCTTATGAACTCTTCTTCAAACTTTAGAACCTAGGAACATTATTAAATTTAAAACATAAATTACATTTCAAATAAAGTATTATTGAATAAATTTACCTATTTCTACTCCTCATTTGCCAGATTTATACATGAAATGACTGATTTTGTGACCTTAACCCTAATGACCTAATGGTGACACTGAGATGAATGGAGACCATGATGGTGTGACTGAAGTGATGTTAATGATGTTTTCATGAGGGTAGACTCAACTAAGTAATGAAAGTGACTGGCATATGAAATTCTTGAGAGAGTGGAAATAGCCCTAGACACACTAGCCAGTGACCAAATTTTTATTTGACTACTCACTGAAATGAAATTTTTTTGACTTGAAACCTTAACAACACCTTGTAAGAGCATATTTGATCACTCGTGATAGGCTGAACTGACTCACACTAACACCCTCGCAAATAAGCTTACTTTTTTTGCGACTTGGGAACCCAACCAATTCATTAGCAAAACAATATTGTGCCCAACCCAAAGTCTCCCTTTCTCTGAAATTTATTTGTCGATGCCTTATCATAACCATAGGCTTGTCGCCTACAACTCCTATTATGAACTTCTCCTAAAACACTTCATCCTTGGGACACATGGAATTCACTGACACTTCTTCTCACACACTCTTATTTGTTCATTTCCAAGCATTTTGACCTAGTTCTCCCTTGTGTTCCACTGAATCTCCCCAACACTCCTCACCATCCATTGACACCTTCTTCCATGTGTTAGCACACCTTTTCATTCCTTGGCATGCCCTAGCTCTCCTTAGCTATCATGCCCTCAGAACTACCCTTACTTTTTTTTAGACTTGGCCGAAACCCAACCAAGTCCTGCCCCGACTATAACAACTTAACCAAGTTATAGTTACTAAAACTAGACTATGCCTTATTCACCTAAGAACTTCCTATAACACATCTTAGGCTACTCATGTCCAATCTCAACTCAACCCACTTAACAACTTAGCAATTCAAGGGTCACGTCCAACCATGACCATAAAACAACTAAGAAACATAATTTACATCTTGACATGCCATAACACATGTCATGTATAACAATTCCTTAGCCTTATGTGGCGTGTGTTAGCATCCCATACATTTCTTAGCATGCTTTGCACTCCCTAGCATACACTATCACTCTCTGACATTCCTTGGAACTCTAGCATGCATTGGCACTGCCTAGCATATAACCTTGTCACTCCCTCCTTATAACACTTAGAACTCATTGAGACTCCCTATCACACACTCTTATCTCTTCATTTCCATGCATTTGGAACTAGTTCTTCCTTGTATTTCTGTGGCACTCCCTAACATTCGTTGGCATGCATTGACACACCTTGGCACATGGCATATCTTGGTATGTTTCCTTGGCACTCTAGCATTCCTTGGCACTACCTAACATATCTTGTTTCTCCCTCATTATCACACATAGAACTCACTAACACTCCCTATCACACTCTTATTCATTCATTTCAATGTATTTGAAACTAGTGATCCCTTTTGTTTCCTTGGCACACCCTAGCACCTGGCACATCTTGGCATGTTTCCCTCACTTCTAGCATGCCTTAACACTACCTACCATACCTTGTTACTCCCTTAGCACACCTATATCTCACTCACACTTCTTTTGAAAACTCTTATTTGTTCATTTGTGTGCACTAATTTGACCTAGTCCTCCCTTATGTTTCCCTAGCACTCCCTAACACGTCCTAGCACATGTTGACACGCCCTAGCACTTGGCACATCTTGGATGCATGTCACCCTAGCAATATAGTATGACTTAACACATCCTAGCATACCATGTCACTGTCTCCTTAGCACACTTGGAACTCGTTGACACTCCCTATCACACACTCTTGTTCATTCATTTCCATGCTTTTTGACCTAGTGCTCCCTTATGTTTCTCTGGCACTCCCTAACACTCCTTAGCACGCATTGGAACACCTCGGTGCTTGGCACATCTTGGTATTCTTCCCTAGAACTCTAGCATGCCTTGCAATTAATACATAGCATACCTTGTCACTCCCTCCTTATCACACCTGGAACTCACTAACTGTAATGTTCCGAACTAGGAAAAATAGTGTTATGTAAAGTGGAAAATAAAAATAACAGCATAAAATTAAATCAAACCATTAGACCACAGAAATGTCTGGCATGTGTTAGGATGCCTTTTCATTCCTTGGCATGCCCTGGCACTCCTTAGCTATCATGCCCTCACAACTATCGTTACATTTTTTGCAACATGGGAACCTAAAAAAATCTCGCCTCAACTATAACAACAACTTGACCAAGTTACAATTGCTACAACTAAACTACGCCTTGTTCACCTAAGAACTTCCTATAACTCATATTAGGTTACTCATGTATAATTTCAACTTATCCAAATTAACAAGTTATGAAGGCAAGGCTCACATCCAACTATGGTCGTAAAATTAAACAACTAAGCAACAAATTTTACATCTTGACATGCCATAACATCTGGCATGCCTAGTAATCCCTTGGCATTATGTAGCACGTGTTAGCATCCCCTGCATTTATTGGCATGATTTGGCACTCCCTAGCATTCCCTCACACTTAGCACACCTTGTACTCGCTAGCTAACACTCTCTGTCACAATCTTATTCGTTAATTTCCACACATTTGAAGCGACTGCTCCCTCGAGTTTCTATGGAACTTGGCCCTAACACTCCCTAGCATGTGTTGGCACCACACCCTGGCACCTGGAACTTCTTGGCATGCCTTAGCACTTGGAATATCTTGGGATGCCTAAAATTCCTTGGAAATATCTAGCATATGTTAGTACTTCTTGGCATTCCCTAGAACACCTTGGCACTCCCTAGCTATCATGCCCTTATAGATAACCTTAATTTTTTTACGACTTGGGAACCCAAACAAGTCATTCACAAAACTACATTGTGCCCAACCCAAATTATCACTTTGCCTAAAACTGCGTTCTACACACCTTATCACAACCATAGGCATGCCTCCTTCAAGTACTATTCTGAACCTATCCTAACACACTTTGTCCTTGGGACACCTAGAATTCACTGACACTCCTTGGCACACTACACTCTTCTTTGTTCATTTCCAAGCATTTTGACCTAGTTCTCACTTGTGATGCCTTGGCACTAGCTAGTATACCATTTCACTCCCTCCTTAGCACACCTGGAACTCACTAGCAATTAATTTCCATGCATTTGAAATTAGCTCTCCCTTGTATTTCCATGGCACTTTACCCTCACACTCCCTAGTATGCATGGATAAAATATTTGCAAAATTTGCCCATATCCTACTATCTAGGGTTTATTTTTTGACTAACTAAAAATGTGATAACTGAAGGTCTAATCATGATATATGATAGAAAGATATTCAAGCTTCATTATCCAAATATATATGAGGTCAACCATGCCAAGTTGGATTTCCACCAAGTCGAATTTCAAAAAGTTCTAGCATCCCGTCAGCAATTCTGGCCTGGCGAAATTGTGAAAAATGGGTCTCAAAGTGTCACCTGTATCTCCAAGAGAGTAACTTATGTGTAAAAAATGAGAGTGGATTTTGTTTTTAGGTATGTTATGAACAAAAATCTCCTCCCATTTTCAAAAATACTTTCCTATTTGGCCAAAATCCAAGCTTGAAGTTGGTGACATAGAAACACAACAAATCCTGGTAGAAGTCTAGCAAATAGTTGACTTGAAATTTTGATGACTTGAATGAGGTTTTGAGTGTTGTTGAAGACCTGTGAAGAAACTTTGATATGTGCACTACAACCTGGAGCCTTTAAACCATGCAAAAACATCATTTTAGGCTCTTCAAACTTGATTCCAAAACTGACCATCCAGAAGTGCAACGAAAAGAGAAGCAAGGAAGATAAACTCATATCTCTTTAACCATAACACTCGTGAAAAACCTGAAGGAGGTTATTGTTCTTGCTTCCATGATTAACTACAAACCCCTTTTCTTTTCAAAAAATCATCTCCATTTTGTCATAAACATCTTTTGAAAATGATGATAAAAACAGAGACAAAAGTGCAGTAACTATCCTATAGCAATTGTATTTTGGGAATATCTCCAAAAAGGTAAATCCAAATGCTCTGAAATTTAAAAAAAGAAGAAGTTAATGTCATCATAGTGAAGCTCCAAAACAATCTTCAGCCCAATTGGAGTCACAAATATCGAGACAATCCCAAAATGGTTGTAGATGACAATGGCTCATTTCTAAAAAACCATACATCATTTTATGTTGAAATTGATTGGGTGTTTCGATTTCATCCCCATGCATCTCCTATACAAATTTCATGGAAAACAGGTGTGATGTTTAAGAGATATGATGAGAACATGGTGACTAGGTAAAAGCATAGTGCAAAAGAGCAACAACTTAGGGGAAGGGATTGAGAGGGAAGGGAGGTAGGAAAAATTATGGGAAAAATATTGGGGATAGGTATGGGTGTTAGGAAAATACTAGATATGGAATTTCTCAAAAATAGTGAGAAAATGGGGAGAAAAAGGTCAAAACATAGACCTAGGGTAAAAGCGCATCAAATTTCTAGGGCTTTTGGTAAAATAAGGAAATGAAAAGATTTTGATGAGGGCAATGATGGAGAATGGTTAGTGAAGGATGATTAAGGAGGTATAAGCTTAAAAATAAGGCCTTTGACTCCTGAATGAAGCTATGAACCATGGAAAATGGAAAGTGTAATAAAATCCCTAATACCATAATTTTGACTCAATCTCTGAGGAAAGAAGGTGCAAGTATGATTGGTAGGGTTTGACTGAACATGATTAATCAAAAGACTCATGAAATATGGAGATGACATACCATGGTGAAATGATCTTCATTTTTCTAGTGGGAGTAGCAATGACACCTATACAGTGAATCATACTCTTTGCTTTATAACTTGGCATATTTTGCTAGTATAGACCAAAATTTGACTTTTGACCTTGATTGACATGAAAGATTAACAAATCCTAATTACTGTGGAACATAGGACCCTAGCAGAGACCATATCGGATGTTGATCAATATCACCAGGTTTTATGCACAACCATCATGCTTCTATACATCGAGTAACCATATGGAAGAGTCCTTATTTCATTTAGTATTTAACCAAGACATACCATGCACATGATTCCAAATATATTTCTGCATCTAACTCTTCCTACCATATCTCTAAATACATGAATTCTACTTTCTAAAGAAGAACTATTATCTAAAGATGTGCATACCTCTTTCCTTCATTTTGTCATCTAGTCAACTTCTTTCACAAACTGCCTCTTTCTTTGAAGAAAATGTCTATGATGAGGCTCCTTTCTTAAGATGATAAAATACTTCAATTATGCATTCATGTTGCAACTAAACTAGAAAACTTATTTGATGCTCGCTTCCATAATGTGCCAGACTACATCCAAAAACTTCTAGTGGAATATACTCTTTCCAAGATTCTTGCATATATTGAAGAACCTTCTCATCAAGGATCCTTGTGATTGTTTCCTGCTAGAAGACTATTTCTATAACATGCCATACCTGCCAGAGGACATCTCTGAGGTAAAAAAGTCTTTGTTAATGTATCATCAATGATAAATTTGTCTTGTTGTGAACAAGGAAATGTCCTTGTCACTGCTATAGTGATATGAAACATAAATAAGGAGCCTTTAAAAGGAAAAATGGTGGTTGTTACCATCTCTCGTGGATATGCACGAATTTTCTTGTCAAGGAACTTGGATCATTGCTTTATAATTTGGCTATTTATTCCTCACTCCTTAAGTGTCAAAAAGAAGAAACATGCCCAGTCAGGACTTAGGAGACAGGACTTCAGAATGATGACCATTCATCACATTTTTTGGGCACTAAACGCACTGATTCCTGCATGAAAATAAATTCTATGCATATTTTGTCTAAAATACCTTTACCATATAAGGACCTTACACTCTCGAAGAAAAAGAGAAGTGTTATCCTTATCACATCAATAATTCTAGAAATCTATCCCAAAACTAGATTTGAATGAAGTCAATGTGTACATCAAATAAGCCACGATCTTTAGATTCTCTGCACCAACATATACAGAGACCGAATCCTTAGATCTAACCATAATCACTAAACTATTTGACTCATACCCACCTAGTTATATGCTCAAGTCAACCAAACTTGTGTTATAGGTCTCTATATAAGGGATCTGGCATGTTGTATTAATTGAGGAATACACCACAAATTTGTACACAATACATATACTGAACTGATTAGTTTCTTGCATTTGATGACATAGAGGTAAGCTTATGTCTAGATCCTCAAGGTCTATTTTCAACATAACACTTTTCAACACTTTGTCAAGTATGCGAATTCCAAAAAAATTCCTTAGATAGTGTTGGTCTCAGAAATTTATATCAGAAGTTAAGCATCAAAACACTTGAGCGAAACATTTTCATGACAGAGGACTTCACAAGAATAGAACTAGTGTTCCTGAGATCGTTCAGAAGTATATGAGTTCTGAAAATTAGTGTCTATGCCAAACAATTGTTAGAGTTAGCATTATTAGCATACATGTATGTAAATTAGTGTTGCATTATATATAGGCCAACTTCTAGAAATTATCTTTACACAGTATACTTCCCTAGATAAGGGATGGAGGCATACCATATAGAACATAGAAATGTGTTTCTAGAAGTCTGAAATAGCCCATCGAGTAAACCAGATCGAACCAAAGAAAAAAATAAACCCATAACAATCATTAAGACTTCGGCCTATCCACTTTAGAATTGCATTGAAATTTTAGAACAAGTGAATATCTATGTCAACAAGGTCATAGAGATTGAGTATTTGATACTGTTGCTTCACATGTAGTGTAGTCTTTCACGGCGACCAACAACTCTATCTCCAGGATGATTACTTGGCCGAAAATACTTGTCATAATTATGTTCGCTGCTGCTTGGTCTTGTCCTCAACTTGGCTCTGATACCATGTTAAATTGAGGATCACATGTTCTTTGCTTATGACAGAAGATTGAATATCTCATTAGCCCAATTATTAACTCATTAGTTGAGAGATTCCTGTAACTTCTTTATAGAATATAACCTTAGAAAGGATGGCAATAAAGCTTTGCAGAGTTCATATATGTCTTGTTCATTACTTTGATTCTGAACAAGACTATAACATTGTCATCAATTTATAGGTATTGTAACATATCATCATTGCTACTAAGTAGTACCAATGTCATACTTAACGTTGTACCATAAATAGTGGTGAGCTTGAGGTGACATGCATAGAACAGTACCACGTACATATAACTGTGAGGGAACCAAGAAAGATCACGGCTCGGGATTATACTTTTTTTACTTTTGTGGTTAGATCTTGTAAACATCTAGGAGGACTACTTATTCTTGAGAGATGACATCAATAGAATTCATATTCTGCTACTTGATGTTGGGTATAGAAGATTAAGGGAGACTTATTATCCTCGACCTAAGAGAGGATTGTCTTTACGAAAATCAAATGCTTCCACTGCTTGTGACCAAACATTTATTGAGTTCTATTTCTAGGATCACAATAAACCTACTGTAAATCAACATCTCCACAAGATGACTGACCTGATATAAGTAGTTTGAATTGCGAATATATATATATATATATATCTATCTATCTATCTATCTATCTATCTATCTGTGTGTGTGTGTGTGTGTGCGCGTGTGCGTGTGTTTGTTGATCAGGTCAATGTAGGAAGTGCAAGATTCATACTATGAGCATGTATTCTTATCACCGCATTAGTCTCCAAATGTCTTACTGCTCTCATCTAGGAAAGTCACTGACATTAGAATTTATGAGGTTAAAATAGATTATTGTCCAAAATTTAAGTCACTGTTATGAGTTTTGATGAGTGTTACTGTCCATATGACATATACATCAATAATACCTTATTCACTGTGTCATTGCTAATGTAGGAAGACCAAGAATTTCCATTAACAAAGTCTAGAGTGCATGTCTACAGGATATATACAAGACTTGGGAAACCTAATATGAGAGAAATCCTAGCTAGATGGTGAGGCATATGCTCTAGTCTCTCTTTTTCAATTATGAAATATAAGTACAAAGAAAGGGACACTCACTATGGAGTGGGCATGGAAACTGGGGCATGAAAGGTTACTACAACAATCTTCTAGCTCCTATTTTATGCTCGATATCTCATTCTTTTATTGCCATTCTCAACCATGGAATAATAATAATGCCAAAATAATGGAGTCCCTTCCTTTCCTAGTAACCTAGTACAACAAAACCTATGGTCATTCAACATCATTGTTAGGGTTTTTGCATTCCTTAACACTCAAGTAGTATTTATAAATTGGAACACCCCCACATGTGTGAGTAATGGGGGTTGACATGGTATCCACTCAGTGCCATGATGGTCAATAAGGTAGGTCAACTTGCGAGAGGCGTAACTTTCACATACGAACTTCGTTTGGGGTGATTTTCACATAGTTGGAAAGATTCGAGTGTCTTGAGTAACATCAAAGGGATGGAGCTATATAATAAAAATGGGCTCCTAATTGAATCTACAAGACCCCACTAATGTGGAACTTGACTCTAAAGTGGGCCCTATAAGTCAATTCCTCCATTTTTGCCACCTAGTATCAAGATATATAACAAAATATATCATGATCCATTTTGGATTATGAGTTCCATGGTACACTTGAAGAGTTTGTATTGTTTGACACTATAGAAAATGGAATTATAAGGATTTTAAGAAACAACCCTCTAATTCTCCTTCTCCATAAATTACATTAATAATATCTATATCAACCAATTTCTTAATGTTTAACAACTCTACCTTATATCGTATTTCTCCAATAATAAGTGTTATAAATGTTAATGATGTTGTTCCTCGTATAATTGGGATTCCTAATCATTACTTGGATTATTCCTAAAACAATTTAATCCACTAGTTGTTAGATGTATGTCTTACACTAACATGCCAACACAATTTCGTGCCTTACCCCTTCGATTAGACTGCAATAGTAAGCAAAGAATCATGTCTTCAGAGTCTTCAATGCCTAAAAATGAATTTGTTTTTATTCACCTAAGAATGAGGGTAGTTGTGTTTATGTCCCCTCCTTTAACAAATATGTCCACTGACCACGTGACAAGACCTATTATCACCACATTAAGAAAAATTTCTCTAAGTGGTGAAAGGGCCAAGGGGCTCTTTACTTGTGTTGCATGGGGAAACACCTTATAATTATAGTAGTTGCCATAAATATTCCCCTCTTATCTAAATCCTTTGCACTTGCATTATAATATGGAAGAATAGGATCATACAAATCAATGTGCTATCATACCACGAGAGAGTTTATGAAGGCTCTTTATCATAAAATAAGATTTCATTGCATTTCGTTCACAAAAATAAAAACAGTTTACAATAAACAACAATCCAGGAAGAATGAAACCTTGTGGCCTAAGGAAGATGTCTTCCTAACAATATTCCATTCCATCTAATATTGGAAAGGGTAACTGGCAACACAAAGACTTTGCCCAAGCCCATGTAGATTGGCCAAGGGACAAAACTAGAACACATGTTTTAGGGTTTTAACTCATCTACAATGGCAACACCATGAGTTCCAAACTTTCAAGTATATTAATATTCTATTTACAAGTATATACCCATCATTAACAATAATAAAAAAATGATTGTCTATGGCTTTACCATCGACTTTCATAGGGTTCACCAAAGGGACACCTAGGTTTTTCTTTGGACATAATAGTTTGTTCAAACAACCCTCAAGGATAAGGTTAAAATTGATCCACATGCAATACATATTAGGTTCATTTTTCATGAACATTATAAAACAACCCCATTTTCAATCTCACCACAAATATTTAGTTGATTGAATTATCAACATAAGAATGAGATTAATTGAATCAATTTATGAACTTGTTCAACATAGTATTATTAGGGTTAGCTAATATGTATGTAAGATTAAACCACTACTATGGAAGCCAAACACTTAGATGCTAATTTAGGTACACAATAAAATTTATTTGAAAATAACAATGGCCAATGAATGGTTTGCAAAATATTTTAGTGGAAATCAAATGATATTGGTTTATTGAAGATTAAGTGAAAGTCTTGGTGTCAATTGATTCCTTCAAAATTCTAGTGGAACTCATTACATTGGATATAGTTTAGCTATTAGCAAAATTCCAATAAGATTTTCACCAAAATTTCAATGAGGTTTTGAGTCTTTTAATTAAATAAAAAATTAACCTTAAAGCATACTAAGTAAATGAAAAGTATGTCATACTTCGAAGAGGATGAACTTTTTCAATTTGTATGAAATAATATTTATTTAAGATAAGATGTTAATAAAATGCATCATATTATTCCATATTTTTTAATTAAAACTAATAAAATGCATCATCTTCTTTGAAATTTTTTAATTAAAACTTAATTAAATTTAGTTATACATTATTAGATGAATTTTTTGTTTGTAAGTTTTAATAGCAAATTCATTATTTAGGAAACATGGCTTCATCTAACCCAACCTTAAAGGCAACATGAAAACCCAAGTGACCGAGGGAAAATATAATTTCCTCAGCCAAAATCTTAAACCATCACACTTAATTCAATCATTCTAAAGTCCATCTCTGAGAAAAACCTTGTCCCTCAAAAATGTCAACAAAAGTTCCTCCCAAAGCTTGGCATCATCAAGTGAAGACATAACATCATCATCTTCAATGATCTCTTGATTGTCATCTTAATCTTCGTTACAGTTCTCTCAGAGTGCCCCCTGTGCCCCTGAACATGTCATCCTTTTCCATGCCCTCATCCACGACTATCTTCTCATCGTCTGGGTCACCTATTTCTTGTTGGTCTCCGACTTCATCTATGATATCATTGTCGAGCTACCAGGCATCGGGAGCACACAAGATCCTACCACAGGGAACATAAAACCGATGGTCTTTCTCTCTGGAACAGTGAACAGGAAATATATTATTGTTAGGGTTTATGTTCTTTCTTGATGATGTGGGGATAATTTTGCTAGACTTGGCCCTGGACAAACATAGAGCGAGGAATGTCAAGGTCTCCTTTACGGTGGTAGGGTTTCTTCATTTGTGATCATTTATAGCATGTGTATGATATTCATTCACATCAAAATTCTATTTTATTTGAGTTAATCGGGGTTTTGAATAGCAGAAATAGATGTTTTAGGTCCATTCTCATTTTAGTAAAACATCACGTCTTCCCACCAAAAGTGTTGGGCAATGAGAAGCTTAAATAGTTGATTAATTTATCATTTGATTCAAATTTTTTGTAGAGATTTTCCAACACCACCTTGACCTCAAGTGTGTGATTCTCCATTTTTTCGATTTCTTATAGTCCCTTCCATATGCCATCACAATGTATGTTTTTACCCCTTATATGTTGTTTTTTTGTTGTTCTTCACAATCTGTAGCACCAATTGTGTAGTTATCTTCCTCCTTTGGATTTTTCATAACCTCTTACTTCTCGGGTTCCATTTTTGATAATTTAGGAGTACCACTCTTTAGGTTAGTGTGGAAGTGAGAATCCCTTTTATGGATATGCTCATGATCACTCTGAGAGGCCCCTTCCATAGACCTAGATTTTTCTATAGTTGTGGCATCGACTGTCTCTTGCAGTTGAAACACTAGACGATATACAACCTTCCTTAACTCCCATACAAATGAATTCACACCCTACACAAAAAGAAGAGCATATATTATTTAGTTTAACATAATAGTAAATCTCATGTAATAATTAAGGTTTCGTGCCCCATTATTAAAGGCAAAGACATGATCTGGGAATTATAATGATCAAGATATTCTCTTCATTTCTCTAACTATGTTTAGGGTTTTCTTTTCTGGGAAAAGCCCCACGTACAAGATACATAACTGCGAATTTGAGTTTTATTAAATTCAAATTAACATTTATCCTTTGGATGAGTATGATTTTAAAATATTTACAAGATCTTATCACCCCAAAAACCCATAATTTCTCGCCAAGATGACATATAAAATTTGGAAGGTCATTTTTAAAGTATCATGATATGGCCCTCGCCTACATGATGTAAAGATGGCATTGGAAATATTGATATTTCCTACAGTCCATGTCACTTGATCAGATAGCATCAAATATCCAAAAAACATACTACCCAAATAAAGTAAAAGTAAGATGAAAAAGATTGCCTTCATCCATCCTCAACAAACTGATAATTTATATGATAAACAAGAGTAACAGAGGACTAATAACTCTGGAAAAATACTAACAAGCAGTTTGCATCAATATGATAACTAGAAAAGGTAAACACAGATAATAAAAATAGGATATATCTTGTCTAGGTCAATGCTATCTTGTTTGTTAAAACATGTCTTGCAATAACAAAAGCCAGATAGAGACTAATGCTTTAGATCCATACAAGAATTGTTTATTCTGAACCTTGTAAGTTCTAAATCAACTAAAGAATCAAAGCGTCATGGCTTAACACTAGATAACATGAGCTAAAACATTTTTTTGGATGAAATGAACAAAATTCATATTCACTTAGGCTTTTGACCACCGAAGAGATGTAATGTTGCTCAACTGTTTTTATTTCTTCTCCATAGAAAGCCATGTCTCAATAATCAGGAACAATCTATATAATACATCAACAAAGTAGGGTTTGGTTCATCCAAAAAATTAGAATATTCTTTTTCATTGTGGATATATGACTCCCCCATCCAAACAACTTTTCATCACAATGTCTAGGTTGCTTTTCATGGAAGATGGTAGAACATCACAGCAATGTCTCATCGGAGAATGCAAACATAGATCCACATTTTCTTAATTAGTATAAAAAGGAGTAGAAATTTCCTAATTTACTCACTAAAGTCAAAAGTTAAGATAAATCATAAATACAAGGATTTAAAAGTTCACATACTTGCTTCGAGTTTAGTTGTGACTTCTGTGATAGAACTCTGATCTATTGCAAAGCTTGCAATGCACTTTTACCCGGTTGGCAACTAGCCTTGGTTTTTCTTGTATAGATAGTGGTGATTCCCTTAGATCCAGTGCTAACACTTTCTAAAAGCAGGCCTCAGGAAAGGATTTCTGGAAACATTATGAGTTTTTGAATTGAGGCTTCTGTGATCCATAATATTTATAAGTAGAACTTCAGCGTAAATCACATCAAGAGAGACATTTGTCGATGCGTTTCGAACCAACCAGTGTGGTTCATCATCAGGGCATGTTGAAGAAACACAACCAGATTTGCATGCTAAATAGTCTGAGCAGAGTCTCCAACGGCTATCTTGATCAACAGCTAATTTTGACCTAGGGACAATAGTGAAAAAGTCAAAATGATAATTTAAAGGAAGTTAGTT
>Ga0115851_100105_pt1 | contig 26079 bp, 17 predicted proteins | sample InSIn2gowninarea_FD_83865 | JGI IMG/M metagenome (GOLD analysis project Ga0115851, IMG submission 83865)
TGCCCCCCCAAATTAAGTCAAAAAAAAAAGAAGTAAATTGAAACTTTAGTTGCTCTTTAGTTACTTATTTGAGAGGGGCCACCAAATAAGTAAATTGAACCGGCAGGGTGAGGTACGAACGCTCGACTGTTAAGGAGAGGGGCTCTCAATCTAAGGAGAGGAGTTTCGCTCCCAAATTCACAAATAAGTCTTCCACCCTCAGTGTCTTTGGTTTCATTGGTCTTAGTAGTCGTGATCTTTCTTATTTCACCAGGTCTTCCAACAAATTCGTCAATGTATCTCCCCGTGTTATCACCGAAGTGAAGGACTTATATCGTATTCACAACGAACAGAAGAGATTGGATGAGTATCAACTTGACAACAGTCAGCTTACCCAAATACTAGAGGCTCTCAGCACCTCGTCCTTCCATTTCTTGCCGATGTATAGACTATTCGTGCCTAAACCATTCAAGCCTGGTGAACTGAGACCTATTACAATACCCCACCCTCGGGATCTCATAATCATGGACGCGATATCAAACGTCTTAACTCGCCTGTTTCACCCTATATTTCTAGAGTGTTCACACGGTTTTCGAAAAGCCCCCCCACCCAATAAGTAAATTGAAACCCGAACATGTTTTTTTACTATATTGAGCTGGCCCAACATCGACCACTTCATAACCGCTGATGTGGTAGGATGCTTCGATAATATTCATCATGACCTATTATTAACTATCTTGAGTTCTTTCATTAATGATTCCCGTTTCATCAATCTCATTTCGGCTTTCATCAAAACTGACATCTTAGATAAAACAGCAAAGAATTATGGTCATTATCAGGCTTACCTCCTCGATCTGGGAGTCACTGGAAGCATTCTATCATAAACCAGTGAGTCATTACTTATGTAGCCCGGCCCTAATTCACTATTTAAGGAGTTTTTGCCCAGAATCGGGTCAAGCTGAAACTCAAAGGAAAGGAAGGGTCGCCTTACACCTAAAGAGTTCAGAGATGGATAGGGAGGTGAGGACTGGGTTGCCCTCCTGGATAACAAAGTCTGAGCCTCCCCTGCCCCCAACCTACCTTTTAGAGTTTCGATTCTTCCTCCAGTAAGCATCTCCGTTTCATCCTTTATTAATTGCCAATTCCCTAGTATTTGTTCCGTTAAGAGATGAGTGCTTTTTCTTTTACGCTATGCTTAGGAGATGGGATGGTATAAAGTGTGAATGTGGGATGTTATTTCATGCCCTGGGTGGGATGGGATGACAGTGTGCTGGATCTGTATATGTTGTTTGCTTAGGATGCCTATCTGTATGAAAAAAGGTGGGTAAGTGTCATTCTTGCTGTAATTACATCTATGGGAGGGAGGGTTAGCTGTCGGAATAAGTAAGGTAGGAATAAGACATCAACAAGAAAGAGAATATTCCCGGCCCATCCCCTGTGAATGAAGGAAGGTGTGTATATATAGGAGCTCATTCTTTCTGAATAAACTAATTTCATATTAGGGTGTCACGTAATTAACTCATATAAAGAAGGCCTACCTTTGAGGGCCATCGGGTTGGTACGCAAAAAGGGTGTCCGCCAACAGATATGCAGGGGGATTTTACCATATACAAACTACTACCACAATAATAGCCTTCATAGTTGCCATGACTACTAACAAGTTGGGGACATCACTAGTACTATTGTCAAAACGAGGGGAGATGACAAATTATCTTAAGCTTACATCCCCACCATTACACCTTATACCCTATACAGCCACTAAGCAGAGTATTCACGTTAGATTGCAAGCCATACACCTTACATGCAATCTTAAGGGGTCTCCCACCACCGATTAGAAGCATTGACAATACACCTAGCCTTCCTACTTATGTACAGCATTATGAACATTCCTACACACTGAACCCACTTTTTCTCATAATAATGAGTTGATGCCACTAATATGAAGACCTACAGGCTACTAGTGTAAGTATCATTCCTACCTGACATACTCCGCTTGGTCCCCCTGAGGGAATATATAGAGCGCTCACCTGAGTGAGCGAAGGTGAGGGGGCCCTCGCCTGACGATAGGAAGGTGAAGCTAACGCATATAATCGAATTCGTGCTTGGTAGTGTCAATCAACTCATTCAAGTACCCAAGCCCTCCATATGCAACCTTCTTTCTCTCACCTCCCTCACTCGAACCTTTCCCTCACCCGATAAAGCACTCGTTAGATTGATAAGTGACCATCGATCCTTGGCCTAGGGGTGGTTTCTAGAAAGCTGTATGGGCGAGTCAGTCTTGGGTGGTCCCCGTACTCGGCCGGAGTAAGTTAGTAGATTCGTGCTGGTTATTCGGGGTAATGAGCAGCCGCGGTTTAAGCACGGAAAAATATGCGTTTTTTGCTGGGTTGGACAGGGATGATATCAAGGAACCCGAGGATGCTACCTAGAGACTGATAAAACGACACTTTTTGATCGACATGTGTTGTCGAATAAGCTTCGAGACGTTTTTGTCTAATGTTGAATAGCAATGGAGCTGGTTCTCATCATCGACTGGAGGAGACACTTGGCTGGAGTTGAGACATGAACGAGGCTAGCCTACTTGTTGATTCGCCCTGGAAAACAGAAAGGATCTTGTTAGATCTGATATTTGGAGGTGAACTGACAGCCGACTTATGGGGTAGGCTCACTCTCCGCTTGGAAGGTCATTCCAACAAAAAGGAATGGGCGAAAGTTCAAAAGTATATGATTGATCTGACGAATGCGCTACTACCTTCAGTCAGTAGGTCGAGGTGTATCTTTTTGAGGCGTAAAGGTAGGCACTCGACCGAATCAAACTTGCTCGACCGGAGAGAGCTCGACCTGGTAGATAGGGAGAGGTGCAATGCTCATGCATGCTCTTCGGTGTTGTTTTGGATAAGTTGTCACGATAGATACCGTATCTAAAACGACTCGACTCGTTAATACTACTCGAGTGATATGTGTCGATATTACGTATGTAATAACGGCATTTTGGCCATTATTCATATAAGCGAGCCTTAACGTTATAAAACGAGTCCTTTTCCGTTTCATATAGGTTGAGTGCACGCTATCCTCCGTTTCAATCTTAATAGGGAATTCGAGAGGTTTTAAGCGCTATTTTTCGTCTATCATCTTTCCTTAGCTTAAGTAAGGCCCTTTCTGGCCTTTTGAAAGAGCTTACCTAAGCTTAAGGACCTTACCTGAACCTTACCGTGCTTTCTTTTATATAAATCCCTTTCAGAAGCTTTCTCTTAGTCTGCCCTTACTGACCTTCGCCAGCTCCCTACGCAATCTCCTCTCGGTGTTGCCTAGCCGCATTGGTTGCCTCCTCAACCCTTATTGCGCTTAGACTAGTAGCGGTCGTCCCAACCCTCGGGCAGTGATCCCGCAGCGGAGCATGCCCTTTTATTTGGCTTTTTTCCACCTCTCAATCTGGACCCGTGGCGACGGCATAGTTAGAATATGGGGTTCGGGTCGCCCGGCCGAGTTAGTTTCCTTGGGGTGGGTCCTTCTTTCAGAGCAGGCGAAAATAGAAGTAGTTGACTAAGTAGCTTATTCCATGAGATATGAATTGAATCCATTTCTATCTCTCCCTTACCCCACTAAAATAACCGGCTTGGTGATCAATAATGGAAATAATTACTCCACCCACCCGCTCCCGCACCTTTGCTAGTAACTCATGTTTCATTGACTGGATTGAGCAGACAGAGCGAGCGGATCCAGGGCTGAGCAACACACCGAGCCCCCTCCATATCACGTTACCTTTTTTTCCCCCCCCCATCCCATCTGGCTGGCATTCACTTTCCAACTCTTGTTCCAGCAATAGCTACCTCTCAGACAATCTACCTCTTATCTCAACTCGTGCTCGCAAATACCAATCTATAGTTTGAGTACTCTACAGATTCTTTTGCGGGCAGCACCCTTACCAAACGGAGTGAGGGGAAAGCGCCGACCCTCTCTCTATTTACTTCCCTTCTACCTTTTTCCGAACTAGCTCGGGGAAGGAGAGGGATATAGAAGGGATTGGTCCTCCGGATGCAGATTCTTCTAATGAATGGATCGAGGCGAGCAGGTCAAAAAGACGGGGTGGTACGGGGGAAAAAAGAAACAAATTGGCCTTGTGACGGGCCTAGTGATGCGATGTGATGCACCCGGATACTGGAGGACTAAGAACTTACGTAGAAGCTCAAAGCCTGATCTCTGGTAAGGTTCTATGGTAAGGGAATGCTCACCCTCATCTCTACCCACTGTTGATTCGGATGGGGTTCGGTCGTCTTCGCTTTAGTTCGAGCGAATCCTCCTCCCCATCCTCTCACAGCAAGCCTACCCACTTCGTGGAAATGAAAAGAAAGACAAGTAAGTAAGTAAGTATTTCAATTCATATTTCAAGCATTAAAATCATTCTATCTGGTATTGAAATGAAAATAAGTCAAACATTTATTCGCAAATTTGTAGGATGCGCAAGCAGGCCCGACCACAAGGGAGAGGAAAGTGGGCGTCATGGATCGTTGAACTGAGCCACCGAAACTTCGGACCTATGCGATATGGGAATTTCAGTAACAAAAGTGGGCGTGTCGAGATGATAGATAGTCTGAAAGGGTGGTCCAAACGAATATGGTAAATGAAAGGATGAAAGTGGGCGTCGCGAAATGATATAGAGTCTGAACGCCTCTCAGGACTGGGAATTGAAATAAGCGAAGTGGGCGTATGGGAAGTAGCCGGTAATGAAATTGACTAACCCAGCAGCCTTTTCAAAGTGGGAAATGACAGAGTGAAAGGGTGGCCTATCAAGTAGCTGGTTCATTCCCCCATTACGGGCCTTGTCAAAGAAGTGGTAAATTCGCTAGTGAAAGGGTAGCGTTGACCCACGGCTAGCTGGCCTTTAAGTGTGAATTTGAGAAAGCAAAGTGGGCGTATGGGAAGTAGCTGGTCATTTTTATTGACTGGGTTGAAACACTTACCCGCCGAATGAGATAGCCCTATGGCCTTAAGAGTTTTGAATCAGTAGAGAAGGCGCATAGCTTTCTCTCTTAAGCCAGTTGCTAACGCTTAGAAGGAAATAAGTTCTTAGAACTACTACTAGCTGAAGCCCATCCATGATTGGCACTTACTGGTTGGCAATTTCTGTCTCCTTCAAAATTTGGTTGTTGTTGAGCCAAGTTCCCACCAGCAAATGGGAGATAGTTACGTTCACCTGACCAAGTAGGCACAGATAGAATACTGATGCTGCCTATAGTATAGACCATAGGGAGGAGTAGTCCCCAGTGCCAGTGTGAGGTTGTAGAGATAGAATAGCTTTTGGACAAAGATAACAACTTGTCAGAACATCAATAATAGCAGATATCAATCTAATGGATACATCCTTGCCAAAGAAAGAAGACCTTACCTGATGCAATGGACGGAGCCTTCATTGATAAGACCTAGCCCGATAAGCAGGGGAGCTATAAGATGAGTTGTGGTATAAACTAGCTCCTAACCCACTTGAATGAAGAAGGAAGAAGGGAAGCGTCAAAGGCCAGAAGCAAGGAGCAGGGGAGGGAAATTGATTTTGGTCTGGATTAATGCTTGTCGTGATTCTGAAGTAATCACTTATATAAACACCAAGGACAGCAGCAAGCTAGCGTTACCGAGGGGAACTTGTTCGGCGAAGAAAAGCATCCCTCCTTTAAGGCTGGCTAGCAATACATCCGGGATAATAAGACTGGTTCCTAGGATCGCTCTCCCCGAAGCTAAGCTATAAGACAACGCTCCTAATTCACTAAGCCAGGACGATCGGATACCAGATGAGAACGCAACTCAGGACTATCTTTGATTTGAGTATGAACTCCCCTCTCCTCCCTAAATAAGTCAACATTAATCGAAGCTTAATTGAGCTTAAGCTAGCCTTGTCGTTCTATCAAGCCAGCCTGAAAGCTAGAATGCAAGCCTGTAAAAGGCCACTAGCCAGCAATCCAAAGCCATCGATCCCAGCTAGCTATTATAGCAAGAGCGGTACCAGCAAGCCAGCCCGCCGAAAGAGCTTTGCCCAGATGGAGAGTATGGTATTATAAACGCCCTAGCCATAAACTAACTAGGCCCGATAACTAGGCCCGAAACTAACTAACTAACTAGATCCGCCTACCTTACCTATCTGCCATCTTTCTGTGTAGGTGAAAAAGGATCTCCTGCCATAATGAAATATCCGGGGTATTCCGTCCTATCAACATAAAAAGATATGTCCGTGCCTGCTGAGCTTCAATGCCTGTCTATAACTCTATATAGATGTCCGTGCCCGCCCAGAAACCATATGATATAAGTTGTAACTAGTTAAGCTGGGTCTTCAAATAGGCTATTCAAGCCCTGTGCTGCGCGACTGACGAGTTTAAAACGACTGTGCGAGTGGACCATGACCATCCTTCTGATAAATACATATATATATATATATGAATAGGTAAAATGATGGGATAGAGCACGACGGGAAGAAGCCTACCTGCCTGTCTTTCCCGAAGATCACTTAGCGGGGTGGGTGAGGTTAGTAGGTTCCTTTCAAGGTTCCACAGTTTAGGGAGCGGGAGTAAACTATAGGGCATTGAGTGTGGGCGGTAACCTAAAGACTTAGTGGGTTCGGGAGGTTCTAGATCCCACTCAGGAAATAGAATCTGTCTGGTCCGCACTCAGTCACCCCACGATCAAGCTAGCGTTATTCATTCTACAGCAGAAACCGGGCAACTCTCTTTTCCGGAATCAAGCAGGCGCACTGGGCTCCTATCTGTTCCCGAAGAAAGGAACACTGGACCCACTCCCTCATAGCTGAAGTACCTCCCCGACCAGCAGCCAGGGTAAGATCTTGTGCCCTCGGAGAAAAAGGTGGTTGCTCCAGGATCCGCGGCTCTAAAAAAGCTGCTAGCACTAAAAGCAAGCAAGCCAGTCAGCAATCCCACCAGCCATCAATGAAATGTTTGGAACGTCTTAAAGAGGCATTTGCGTGCGTTCTATGATAACTTCAAGCTCCTGAAGGTAGCACCAGATGTTCCATCCGTTCTCTAAAAGTGCAATTTGAAGGGCCTGGCCTATATGGTCAAAAATGTGCTTTCCTCCCCACCCCATACATAAGGATAGGAGGGTAATATAGCTGCCCCAGCCATATACTAGATAGGCCCACCAAAGGAGAAATTGATATCCCGGCAGATCCTACTTACTTATATATCCGGGGGTTGGGTTCCCAGCTATAAATCTATAATATAGAAGGTAATGTATAAGACCGTGCCCGCCCAGCTACCATAAATGGGAGTTTCTAGTTAAGGTGAGACTCTGATAGGCTAGTGAAATTCCTGCGCTGCAGTAAAATGCTTTATGAATGGACCATCTTATTATACGTATATATAACTTGTCAAAAGGTGGAATATAGCACGACGGGACTGGGCAATAAAGCCTGCCTGCCTTCCAGCCTGATGTGAGTGTCCAACAGATTCCTCGCCAGCAACCATATTCAGTTTGATTGTATACGTAATTCCGTCAACATCAGGGGTGAGGTCGAGGGGGGTATGCCTACCGAGTATATTATATCAATCAAGGGCATTAACGTACTGGTCTGACCGCTATGTTCTATTCTTCGCTGAGCTGGTCTGACCGATCTGGGTGTATTGGCTGAACTGGGTATTCCGTGGTATCCGACCTATGTATCCGTACCCGGCCCTCTGTATCTGACCCTCCTATCCGAAACCCGTCCTGTCCTGCCGTAATGTCGTACGTCGTATACTGGGCTAAGTTCCGGATCTCCCGTCTGTCCCTCTGCAGCGAACGCCACTGTCATTCTGTCTGTCACTTTTAAGCTAAGCTCCTCTCCATTAATTCCATATATGAACAAGGTGCGAAGCCGCTTGTCCGGGGCAAGGTTTTCATTATATACAATATTTCACCACTATATTTCCACCACTATATATCCACTACTACTATATAAGGGCTGCTGGACTGCGCTGCTTTCATTACATAAAGAAATAGGCTAATAAGCTCCCTAACAGTAACCGAGTATTTTCAATTCAATTCAATGATAGGTAACTAATATGGTGGATGTTCAACCCGGTCTGGTGGTGCCAGCTCATCTCATGACGCCTCTGTGGGCCCATTCCCATTATATCTCTGCGGTACCAGTTATTTTGATAAGTTGTACCAGCTCTGTTTGTGGGACCAACTCTAATTTATTTCGATCTCTGGGACCCACCAAGTATCTCATTCTGGTACCGGCTCAGTTATCGCTCGACAACAACCAGCCAGCTCTCGTACGCAATAGGTGTTGTCCGATCCCTGCCTGCAATAACAAAGAAGGTGTGATTGTATACACAATCTAGTTTGAGGGTGGGTATGTTGTATAAAATCGATCAAGATATTACCGATTAATAGAATTCCATCCTTTTGATCAAGATCCTGTAATCACTCAAGAGATATCCAAAAGGTCATACTGGGGTGTTTTCATAAACTAACGAAGGGTTAACGAAGGGTATTCCATTCTGTGGTATCCGACCCTTCTATTTGTACCCGACCTTCTGTTCCAACCCTACGTCCTATCTTCACCTCCGTATCCGAGACCCGTTCCTTCCTGAATCCCGGTAATGTCTTACGTCGTATCTTCGTTTACGTTTCACGGTAATGTCGTTGCTCATAGTATCTTTGGCTAACGTAACTGATATAAGTCTCGGATATAAGTCTCGACTAAGCTCGTGGTAGGACTGGTATGAAATCCTTACCTTATGGTAATTCGTTATTAAGTTCCTCATTGGCTAAGCTCGTCTTCCTTCATTCAATAGATGAACTAAGAAGGTCATGTATTATATAGGATATTTCACTCTACTCTCTTATTCCACTCTATAAGGATGCTGAACTGCAATACATATATAAATGAATCAATTACTCCCTAACTGACTAACTGAACTGTTTAATGAAATAAATTGATAAATCACTAGATCAATGTAAAAGGTTCCGGTCCGGTTTGTGGCTGCTGCCAGCTCTCGTGTACCTGTCCCATATGGACCAGCCGTATGTCTTCTAAATTGAACCTTCTGGGACCAGCTCTGTATCTCTCTGGGCCCCCATATATTGTTCTGGAACCGGGCTCATTGCTCGTTCTGGGACCGTTTCTCGCTTGACAAGCTGCTTTCGGGGTGCTGCCTGCCTGATAAATGAATGAAAAGCTTATCCTGAGTCTCCCGTAGTCCTCGGGTGCCCCAGTCTGTAACTCCCCCCCTTAAAGAATAACACCAGGGCAAACAAAATAAGACAAATACCCACTGAACTTATCTAACTAGCCAGACTGATGAGGATGCGCTTTAAGGCTCGACCATAAGCCCACCACCCAAGCCCGCCCCTACTCAGCATTTTCTCTTGGCGGAGCAAGATTTCGGGCCTTATAGTCGAGAGTTCGGCGGGCTCACCCTAATAATTAGGCCCCACGAGGAGGCGGAGGTTTGAACATCTTTCGATGGCGAGCGATGGCGGCCTTATTAGTCGAGCGTTCGTTCCTCTCCTGTTAGTCGAGTCACTAACGTACCTCTCCCTTACGGTCGAGTCACTAACGTACCTCTCCTCTCCTCTCCCTTTTGGTCGAGCACCTAAAGGTCCTCTCCTCTCCCTTATGGTCGAGCACCTAAAGGTCCTTAACAGTCGAGTGTGCGTTAGCATCCTCGCTTTCCTAACGTCAAGCGAGCGTTCAAACCCTCACCCATCGGAATGAGTGAGTGACTCCGTCCCTCTCCTTAATTGAGAGCGTGCTTACGCACCCTTGCCCCATTCCTTAAAGGTCAAGCAAGCAAGAAATTTCAATTTACTTATTGCTCTCAAATAAGTAACTAAAAAAGAGTTCGGCAGGCTCACGGCCTTAACAGTCGAGCGATGGCGGCCTTATTAGTCGAGCGTTCGTTACCTCACCCTGCCTTCCTTGATGCTTATTGGGCCTCTCAAATAAGTAACTAAAAAAGCGTGCTCCGCATCCTCTCCTCTCGATGGCGGCCTTAACAGTCGAGCATGCTTACGCATCCTTTTGGTCGAGCACCTAAAGGTTCAATTGACTTATTGGGCTCTCAAATAAGTAACTAAAAAGCCTGCTTCCGCATCCTCTCCTCTCGATGGCGGCGATGGCGGCCCTTATGGTCGAGCACCTAAAGGTTCAATTGACTTATTGGGCTCTCAAATAAGTAACTAAAAAGCCTGCTTCCGCATCCTCTCCTCTCGATGGCGGCCTTATCAGTCGAGCACCTAAAGGTCCTCTCCTCTCCTCTCCTCTCCCTTATGGTCGAGCACCTAAAGGTCCTCTTCAATTTACTTATTGGGCTCTCAAATAAGTAACCAAAGAGCACCTAAAGGTTCAATTGACTTATTGGGCTCTCAAATAAGTAACTAAAAGGCGTTGGTCGAGCCTGCTTGCGCATTCAATTTACTTATCCCCTCTCAAATAAGTAACCAAAGAGCGCCTCCGGACCTTAACAGTCGAGCCTGCTGAAGCATCCTCTCCCTATGGTCGAGCGCCTCCGGACCTTATTAGTCGAGCGTGCTTACGCACCCTAAAGGTTCAATTGACTTATTGGGCTCTCAAATAAGTAAAAAAAAGGTACGAAGTCGCTTGTCCGCATCGGGCAAGGGCCTGCTTACGCATCCTCATTTTTCCCTCGCCTTATCAGAAGCAGAGCCCGCCCCCGCCTCAGCAGAAGATGAAACGAAGCCAGCCCGCAACCCATCAGAAGTAGTGGAACCTGCCCGCCTCGCCTCCTCGGAAGTGGGACCAGCCTCTCCTCATCAGGAGATGAAACGGAGCATCATCATACGAAGCAGCAGGACACGCCTCAGGAGAAGCGGATCACTCACACTGACCACCCACACCGACCACGTCCAACCAACCACACATCCGAAGATAGAGAGACCCACAAACTACCGATATGGAACGAAGGAGTAGATGGTCTAGGATAGATAGATCTGGAAGGGGGAGGGACAAAGTATAGGGTTGGAAGTCGAGTGGAAGGAGATGTTTGAGATCAATAAGGTAGGTTCCCATGAATTCGAATAAAGCGGGTACTTCCATTCGATAGGGATTGTTAGGCAGGGAGAACGTTTCCAACGATGCGAGTCAACATCGAAATGGGCATACTAAAGGGAAGGCTCATCGGACGCAGAGGAATGGGAATTGGACGCAGAACACTCACTTACAAACCACATTGAATCAATTCCTTTCTCTTTCATCCATGTAATTCTCCGACATTATCGCGATTCTCCTACATTTATCCGACAATATAGTTCATCCTAACATTAACCTCCCCCCCCCGGATTGACTCTTCACTCTTTAGTTCCTCCAGCCTTATGCCATTATTTGCATTCTACAAATGATACACGCATGAATAAGGTGGCAGCTCAGCAAGCCAGCCCATGCAATTGGCATAGGAAGAGAAGAGAGAAATCCGCAATGTCAAAGTGTGGTATTACATAGGATACTGATTGACCAACCAGTGACTACCTTTCAGTTCCGGATCCTCATAAGGCTAAGGCGGCAGTAGTTTGTTTCTTAGTAGCAGAGGCACCGCAGCTAAGGTTGCTAGAGTCAAGGTAGCGGATTGAGTTACAGTTCCAGGTCCAGTCAAATAAGTAGTCCTTTTCCAGCCATAAGCATACATAGGCGGCAGTTGACTCAGCAGTTTCAATTCCAGTTGTTTACTAAACTAATCTAAGTGGTTGACCTAGTTTATTGAGTTGACCTATACAATGACTCTGAGATCCTACTAGCAGATTACTTTGATTCCTTTTATTATATAGGTGGGCGGCTATTCATTGATCCCTATCCAGTGCTAGTCGACCTGGAATTAATGACGAAGAAAGCAACAGAGGCTGGCAAGTTTCAGTTGAATCAGCACAATCTTGCCTAGTAGCTCTTACTGCTCCATTCATTAGAGAACCAGTCCCATATCCAATAGCAGAGACAGAGATAGCTAGAGCAGCCGGATCGGTACCCATACCCGCTGATAGTGATCGAGATGAAGAGCCAGCATCCCTTCCATCAAAGCTTGTAGTATCGGTGGACGAAGTCTAAAATACCAGAGCAAGTGAATAGCGGGCAAAGGGAAGAGAAGCGGAGCGCGAGCACTCGTTACTAAGTAAATGAATCACAGTAGATATCAAGTTTTTATGGGCCATGCATGATGAGGAAGCCTGGTATGAGCAAAGGCAGAAAATAACACTGACAAAGAAGGTAGATACCCAACTCTAGTTGATGGAGCAAGGCTGGCGAAACCTTTTCTTCATTTTTGATCCAAAATGTATGTGATGGTAAGGGCAACGAAAGAGGAATGGTACTACCACTTGAGGAAGAGCTGAGGGCACAGCGAGGTGGGATCGAATCCATTTAGTAAAGCCAGTTATGGCGGAAACCCTACCCAAATATGATTGTATGGAACTTGTTCCTGTGTAGGTAGAGTCCAATTATGACCGAGTCCTCTATTCCCGTGTAGGTAGAGTAGTCCAACTATGAATGTTATGGACCAGACAACTGAACTTGTCGAGGGAAGGGGTCAGCTTCCATTCATTGCTCTTTCTATCGGTATGCTGAAACCACACATCTGAAAGTAAGGGTCCGTGGGCTGGTCTTCCTCTTCGCCGACACCCAAACGGTTCCATTTGCCTAACAACATATATATCACAAACGCTGGTGAAGTCCTTTTCGAGTGTCTCACATCAGGGTGGACCCGGCCTTTAAACACGCTAAAACAGCTTCTGAGCAAGGATTGTCTCTACTGGAAAGACTGAGACGAGTGCTTGAAATCGGCCTCAAAGCAAAGAAAACCGGCGGGCTATCGCTGTTGTGGAGTAGACCTCGGATTCAGTAGTTACTAGAAGTTACTCTTTAGCTAGCTGGGACTATTATCGAAGGTGGCACAAAAACCTATCCGGATCGACGATAAAAAGAAAACGATCAAGAAGATTGATTTTCTTTGTCCCGCAACCGCATCACCAAGGTCTTCCTTGTCATTTTGTGGCAAAGGAAAGGCATGAATGAAGGACTCTTTCCTCAAGATCGATTTTTCTATCTATGTCAACGAGAGATCCTATTCTATGAAATTTCTCTCATCATCGACGAAATCTCTTTACTATAGCTCGAATCGAAGCTTGCCCCTGGACTAATTGAAGCTTCTTTTCCTCTGTGTTGAAGAGTTCGTGACCTAAGCGACCGCGTAAATCTAGCTGTGAAAGGTATGTCCAAGGCCGCGAAATGTCTGCCCGACTTTGTCTCTTCTCCCGTTCCTCTTCGGTTTGCCGGTATTACCAATTAGTTCCCGATGGGATTTCCCAACCTTGGATTCAAAACCCTCTAATTCTATGACACGCAAGGAGGGCGACCGTCCTTCTTTCTTTCCCTACTGAAAAAAAGAAGTTTCTCGCCCATGACTCCCCAGAATGAAAGGAAAGAAATCGAGCCTAGTTGAAACCTCCTACTAGAAGGGAGCAGAAGCGAGTCCAATTCATAACATATAAAAGGTGCGAAGCCGCTTGTCCCTCCGGGGGCAAGGAAGTTGGTCACCCGGACACATATCTCATTCATTCATGCATAATGACATATGCCCATATATGCATTGTCTGCGTCACCGTAATGACATATATAATGAATGAATGCATAATGACATATGCCCATATATGCATTGATAAGAAAGCGTAATGACATATATAATATATGCATTTAAGAAGGATTGACCTTATCAACTCGTAGCGGTCCTTGCACTCGGAAGCGCAAGACCCTCCGGACCTTCCCAAGGGATATCCTGACCTTGGGTAGGAAAACCTGATCTCCCTTCGCGGGGCAAGGATGAGGGGACGAACCGCTTGCTCGACCAAAGCCCCGTAAGGAATCGATAAGTACTTCGGCAATGAATGCATTCATTATATATGTGATTATGCATTCATTCGTTGCTCAATATTCCAAAACCTCCGCCTACGGTAAAAGGGCCAATCTCGTAGGGAGAAAGTCCTAAACCGCTTCTCTTTATAAGGACCCGGAGGGCGCTTTCCTGTAATCAGGGAAGGAGTTTACAGAAGCGCTACGAATGATAATGATAAAGCCAACTCCTTCCCAGGATCCACCGAAGGTTCTCCCAGCATGCCCTCACTTCGTTCGAGGGTTATCCCGGCGGCTTAAGAGTCTTTACTGCCTGGTAACCGAGGCACACGCTTTACTGCGAGGTCCTATCTTAACCGCTTACTGCAAGGTGCTATCTTATCTCCCTTAACCGCTTACTGCAAGGTGCATACTTTGGGACCGACCGTGAGGTACACACGACCGAAAGACACTTCGAGACCGACTCCGAGGTGCTAACGAGCCGACTCTGAGGTGCTAACGGGACCGTGAGGGATAGGTTGACGCAAGAGGTTCACCCAAGCCGGCAAGCAATAGAGGGGGCTATCCGAATAGTGTGTACTATCCCTTCGGTATCGCTCCAGGGAGAGAAGTGCGGTATCGGTGGAGATATTGTATTGGGGGGGTTATCGGTAGAGAAAGGTAGTCTCTGGGATCACCTAATCTAGAGAAGGCAGTCTCATAAGCTATCTGGGATCACCTAATCTAGGGAAAGATATATAGAATGAGCGAAGGAAATGAGCTAAGGAAAGGGAGGAGCTAAGGTAATTCGTTGGGATAAGTGATTCGATATTCGTTACTTTACTTTAAAGGAGGTAATTCGTTGCCCCAGGAAGTAAGTAGTGATTCGTTATTCGTATAAGTGATTCGTTACTTTAAGGAGCTAAGGTAATGGGATATTCGATTTCTTAATTAGGGGCTTTCTTTGAGGAGCTCTAGTTACCGACATTCTACGAGTCGTTACTGAAAAGCCTTATCTATACTGTCTCTGGGGGGCGTCGTAGAACCAGAGACTTGGGAAAGACCCTAGCCCCTTAGGAACCCCGTTAAGGTAACCCTTTCCCGTAAGGGGGAAAGAAATCGTTACAGACATAATCTCTATCTATCCGGGAATCAATAACTCTCCTCTAGGCTAGGTTACTCTCCCGCCTATCTAACTAATCAAGCGGAATAGTCGCCAACTCTACACTCATTTTCTAACCACCCTGAGCCTTCTAGCTCAGTCAGGTTATCCTTGCCCCCGGAGGGACAAGCGGCTTCGCACCTTTTCTTTTATTACGTTATAAAAGACCTCCCAAAGACTACTCTTTTTTGGTCATTCTGGGGAATTGGGCATGCATTTTTCAGGGTTGATCAGACAGGACTGGGATGATCCTGACCTGACTTAGAGGGGCTGATCCTGACCTGACCTGACTTAGAGGGGTTGATCCTGAGCTGACGGGTTGATCCTGAGAAGTCAGTGATAAGGGTTGGTCCCGAGCTATCCTAGTTTGGTCCTGAGCTATCCTAGTATGGTCCTGAGTTAGTCAGATTCTTATTACGAACGAAATTACGTATAGTGATTGGTCTTGAAAGGTGAATCAAGTAAGGTCCTGGTCCCGCTTGAAATGCATTCCTGTGCCGGCTTGAATTGGTTTTGTGCCGGCCTTATCAGTGTTTTATTTGAACGCGAAACTCATCATATTAGAACCACCATATCTTCGAAGTCTTAACCTTAAATGAAAGAAAGGACCTTAAAGGCCAGGCACCCCAAACGACCTACCTGATAGGGCCCTTTCTTATTTTTGCTCGTGTTTCTCTCTGGCTGCTGGCCTTTGCACCCGGGCTCCCATTGATCTCACCCATAAAGACTTCTACGGCAGCTATAGCTACTACTATAGCCTAGTTACTATACCATGTCGGCATAGATACGTTGAACTTGGACTCGCATGGCTTCCTACTGCCCTTGGACTAGCATCTATACGTGGTTCATATACGATTTCTTTCTCTCTAACTGGCTCTGCTGAAACCGGGTCTACACAGCTCTCCATGGTGGTTGGACCTGATATTCTGGCTGGCTCCTACCCTAGTTCGTATTTCGCATAGAGACGTTGAACTTGTCCCCGGGCCGGATAAGACCTAGCTGATAGAACTAAACTAGCAGCAGACCTTGCCATAGCAGTCGGATCTACTAAAACCCCTATTATTATAATAGCTTGCATGGAGAAGTTTGCACCTATGTATAGGTTCCTAGACGACAAAGCCCCTGCCCCAGAGGCGGGTCTCCAGAGCTCTCCATTACACTTGATGAGCCCTGTTAAAGCCAGAATATCACATCCTACATTTTGCATATATACGTGTTGCTCCTAGGATCTAATTAACTAGCTCTTGCTCCTAGGGAAGTCTCGTACAGCCTGGGTATGCAATATAGCCTAGATACGTTGAACAACCGGGCCTACTACACCTCTGACTATACGAGCTCGGATGGAGACGTTAGAATCGCATGGAGAAGTTTTCACATACTATGTTGCCATGGAGACGTCCTCTGGCCATGCATGATCCTAGGCCCTACCAGAAACAACCCACAGGCCAGCGCATATCTACGTCCTGTATACTTGTTCCTATACGATACTTGCATCGATACGTTTACACTTCGTTTTAGCATATCTACTAGTTAACATGAGATCTAACCATATATATCTACGTTATTTTGGCAAGTAGTGCCGGTCTATAAGTCCATAGAATCCACCCCGAAGAGGGTTGGGGAGGGTAAGCGCATGGGTCCATACTGGCATAGAAGGCATAGAAACGTTTGCACATAGGTTCCTAGACGATATAGCCATCATCATCTCTACGTCTCACATCGCATATATACTGGGCTCCTACTATGATACGATATAACCGGTCATACATATAGGTATTATGCCCTAGGACCCAGGCCCATCATAACTAGGCGGGTATGCAGCCCTTGCGCCATAACCGGGTCTACTGCAAACAAGTACCCCAGATCTTACGATGTTGGCATTCTGACGTTGTCACCTAGACAATGCATGTTAACTATTACGAAGCCAGGTGGATGCCAGAGCTGGTTGGTATGGCGTATACCATGTTAATATATGATGTAGGCATGGAGAAGTTTCATTTGCCCAGAGTAGTGTCATATGAGCTCGGCCTAGTTCATGCTCTGGAGGCTCCTCCTGGACCTACACCTAGAGTGTCATACAGCCCCAGGCATCAATATATGATATCGCCTTATAGATGTTTACACTTACTTGCTTGGATCTTCATAGTCAATAGCCTAGAAGCTAACTACCTAGATTTTGCATGGAGACTCTTACTAGCCATGAACCAACCATATCTACCACCTGGCAAAGAGAATAGCTCTTCTCTCCTATCCTTTTCCCCTGGGAGACCTATTCAACCTAACAACCTGCAGCAGACCTCGTTGCAGCCATACCTACGTGTACATATATGATATTGGCATCTCTACCTGAGCTCCTAGAATCTAGTTCCCACTAGCTCTACTTTTGTGCTTCTTTTTATTATAATAGCAATACTCCTGAGATTACAACAGCACTAATAGTTATCAAATTTTGTTCGCAGATAAGTTGCGGTACTAGTTCCTCACTGTGATATGCTCGCAACACCGCAAGATGGCTAGTTTCAAATATTTGGAACGACAGTTGGATGAACCACTCTGTTGTAGGAAAGTGGGGCAGGATGAAGGAGAAGATGATGATCTGGAATAGTTGCAGCTTCTATCCTTCTAGGAGTTAGAAGGTTCAATACAAATGAAAGAAAACGGTGCAGACACATATGAGTAGCCTTATTAGCAGCCTGTGAAGTTGCACAAGATGAACATAGGAAGTTCGGCTCGAAACCCGAATCCTGCTTGACATGGTAACCAGAAACTTTTGATGGTTGTATCTTCTGTGCACAGATTATGGTAAAGATAAGCCGCTTCACTTTATGCTTACATCATATCAAGCTTGTTTCCCTTTCACTGGGGCCCTCAAGAGAGAACTGGGTGGGCCGAAGAGATTGAGATTAGCTTTCACTGGTTCACTGTATGACCTCAATCCATCACCCTAATTAAAGCATACTAAATATATGCCAGAGAGGGGCTTTCACTGTCTTCTCATAACATCATAGCAAAGAGACTTCACATCCCACTGTACTTCCCCTAATATAAGGGAAAGCATATGGCTTACCTTTAAGCCTTTCACTGGTACAGATACATATCAAGGCCTGTCTTCCCTGTACTTCATCTATGGGCTTTCACTGGTACCATCCCACTTAGCTAACGAACTTAATGAAGTCTAAAGGTCCATAATTTGGAAAGCAAGGGCCCTTACTTCTTAGGGGTCACTCACTATTCATATGGTGAGGGATATTGAAAGCCCGGCCAGTGGCCAACTATGGGCCATGAAAAGACATACTTTCCTGGATCTCTATAACATAGGTAATTGGTAATCATTTTTTATATAATTGAAGAAAACGTGGAATGTCGGTAACTAGAGATACGAGCGAGTCTCTGGGACATAACACCTAAATAGAACAAATGAAAGTAAGTCTTTAGGTAGACTCTTATTCTACGACGGATCTCTTTTAAGGCAAGCCGCCTTTGCTTTGTTTGAGGGGAAGAAATGTATCATGTCGGTAACTAGAGAGTGAATAAAGAGAAGACACAACTCCCTCCATAGACTCCGCTTTCAAGGTTCTTCTTTTTCGTAAGTCCGGCCGGCACAGGACCTTACCTTACTGCTACAGGGTTTACCGACACTGCTTTCTACCTATTCTTATTACTCACTTATTGATTTGGCTGGCTCTTACCTATGATTTGTCTCTGGCCCGGACTCTTTGATTTAAAGACCTTTCAATTTGAAGCATAGATCCAACATGCGAACTTTCATCCACTCATTTCTTACTTAACAAGCAAGCCTATGCTTGGGCGAACGTAGAGAAAGGGATAACCTCCCCCTTGAATCCCTATCAGTTTACGCCCCTTATTGACTCTTTTAAGAGGGACACCGTTCCACCTCTATACTTCCCACTGAAGAGTTTTGATTCTTCCAATCCAATATAGTCACTCACATTATGAATTTCTTTAGGGCCTCTCCTCTGGCGGGCCGAACCTTACAGCGGTGGCAAACCTATAAGAGGAAGACCAGACTGATGTCGCAGGCCCCTCTCAGAGTCTCCCCCGTTAGGTCTCCTAAGGTAGAACCTATAAGGTATAACCTCTAAGTAAGGGAGCGACCTCTAAGGTCTTGCTGGCTGGGATGGCTAGCTTTCCTACCGGTATGCCTAAGCCTTTACCTTTGCCTATGCTGCTGGGTCTAGATCTGGATATGGGTATGGAACTAGGCGAAGGGAAGCTACTGGATCTGTATCTATATCTGCAACCTATTCCTCTATACACGTTGCTAGGTCTACTGCAGGCTTTGCGACTGTATGGTGCTACTGAAATTTTGGAAAAGGCAACGCTCCCTTATAGCGTCGTCCCTCCTAATTGATGGTTGTCAGCCCTTACAACGTACCCATGGTAGAGAATGGCATACCCTGGGGGAGGGGGATGGGACCTTACCCAAGGAAGTGAGAATGGGGGCACGGGGATGCGCGAGAAAAGGCGCTCACAAATAGGAAGAATGTCTTCCAGGATGCTACAGCAGGCTCGACTGTTAAGGCCGCCATCACCTTTCTGAAATAGCGTAATTACGTATATAAAATATAGGAAGCATGCTTGCTTGGGGGGTTGGGGGAACAAAGCCATTCGGACCTGGGTCAATCGCTTCAATTGACACATTTGGGAGGGAGTTCATAACATATTCCTATTTATGTGCCCACCCCCCCATAATAATCAAGGGAGGCAGCTGGCTGGGATTCTTATGGCTTGAAGCTAGAACGGGTATAGGAGAATTCTTGCTCACCGAACGTGTCGAGAGGAGGCCAGGTCAGCCAGGTTCAGCGCTTCCAGACCCAGACCAATTTGGTTTTGTGGGGTCAGGGACGCAGTCTTGACTCTAGGAGCCTCATTTTTCTCTACGATCCTAACTTTTGATTGCCGGAAGTCGAAGTCCGGGATCCGCCTTCTATTTTAGCAGCCCTCTGTTGCCAATTAGTTGGTTTCCCCGATCGCTATTTAGTACCTCCTGCCAGCCTTTTCTTTTGGTTTATAAAACCTTAGTCCTGAGTTATCCATGCCATGAACCTGAAGTTTGGGTTGATCGACCAACTATGCTTTTTAGGGCAGGGCTCTTGATAACGAAACCTTTTGATGAATTGCTATTCTTTTGAACCCACCCTCCAAACCTGGTGCCAGTTTCAGATGGGGATCTTCTTTATAACCCCGACCTTTGGAGGACATCGAATTCAAGTTACGATTATGTTGAGGTGATCATACATCCCCCCCATAACCTGAAAGTTTGACAAGGTTGAAGCCATCCAGAGAAATCCCTTGGTGACAGAACCTTTCCCATTTCGTGCGTTCAGGCTTCTTCTTGAATCACCTTCTACTTGATCTTCCCTATTCATAACCTTTTGATTTAGTCATTCATATGCATAGAAGTTACGGGCGAAGGACAACTTGATTATATACGTTGCTGCCTGCAAAGGGAAGGGACTTTGACCGGGGGAAATCAAGCCATTTTGACCTGGGTCAATTGGACGCTTCGAATTCACCATCGAGTCGTGGGGACCATACCCCTATTGATTTGGGTGGAGACATGGCAAGGCAAGGCAGCTTGCTTGGATTATTCTCGCGGAACGAACGTGTCGAGAGGAAGGAGACCTGGGAAAGCGCAGACATACCCATCCCTTTAGTGGATTGAGAGATCTTCTTTACGAATCAACTTTTTTCCGTATCTTATTTAGAAAACTTATTATTTGCTTTATTTAGAACCCACCCACCGAGGATAGATTCTTTCTCACATAGGAATTTCTTTAGAACCGAACGAACCTTTTGTTTCTTATTCTTTAGCACCCCAACTTTTTGGATTATATGGGGCTCGTCTTTATCACAATGAATTTTTGCCGAACGTGGTCAAAAGAAAGTTGAGACAGACAGACAGTAGGACAAGGTTCAGGCCAGACAGACCCATACCTTCCAGACAGACCCCCTTACCCATTCTTGTGCGCTCAGGCTTCTAACAAACTTATACTTTGAGAGATTAAGAAACTTTGAATTATATCTTATTTATGAATATTCTTATTAGGCTTTCTTTACAACCAACACTCCCGTCTTCGCACAACCCAAGCAACTTCAGTGCTTCTAGATTCAAACAACTGAAACACATGCCCTTATTGCATGGAGGGAGCCACCTGGTTCACCCTACTTGAGGAATTTCAGTTTTACAGATACCACCACAGTCGTGGGATCGTCGGAACAGCCCTCTTGGATTGATTCCCTACAGTCAGACTCAAGAGATTGTACGGGCTTGGGTGGGCTTGGCTTGTGAAGAGAAGGTAAATGAACTAACTTCCTATACTTCCTATACTTTCTATACTTCCGAGTAGCCGTACTACGAACGAACTTCGACACTTTTATGGCTAGAATTGACCATTTGTGTTAGTGAGCAACTTCGACAACTTTGTTAGTGAAACAATTCGAACGAACTTGGCCCATGGACCTTGAAAAGCCCTTTTGATAAGTACTAAATTGTTTTTTCTCTTTTGACATATAATAGACGGCGGCGATGAGGAGGCCTTTTTCTGGGAAGCCGCCAGTAAGGTTAGAGCGGCGGCGATGCCATTTTGGAAATTCAGGCCACCAATTCAAGTCTATTATAAGCTACCAATTCATTATATTATTTCATAAACTCCTTGCCCCCCGGAGGGACAAGCGGCTTCGCACCTTTGGTTTGTATAATAATAAGGGGAAATATCTCTCTGCTTCTTTACTCCCTAGCAGTAGTCTGCCTTTTCTTCTTTCCAATAGCTCACTTCGGAATTTGCCCCCTTACTTCTCAAAAAGTAGAAATACTCTCTATCATACTATAATAGACAAGCATTAGGTCTCTCTGGGTATTAAGATCCCTGTCTGACTGTAATATCTACGGGTGACACAGTGAATCTATTCTGTTATGTATGGTGACACGGTGAATCTATTCTGTTCTGTTATGTAGGACCCGCAACCCGTATCTATAAATGGTTCTTGGTCATGTGGTACGAGGCATGTATCTGTAACCGTCTAAGTCAGTCTGTTGAGCTGCCCTCATCCTCTGATGCCGTATAATGAATAGCAATGGAGGTCATACGCTATCTCTCATTCAAGCGCCAGTGATCCGAGCATGTGGTCCATTGATCGGGAATGGTTTCATCATGTAAAGTGCTCCGGGATGTGAAAATGTCCAAGTAATCCTAGGCCAATCAATATCTCGTAATCCAGTGATTGCAAAATCTCGTATATAGTCTAGGCTCAGCTCATGTGGTAGGTCCTAAGGTTCTGGGTGACTAGAAGTAAGTCAGTTCTGCTTCTTCCCTGTCATCCTCCGTAGGCAATATAAAGAATCAAATAAGATCTAACTTATACCGTTTCGAATCAAATAAGATCTAACTTGGACCGTTGTTCCGAATATGCATAAGATCTTCCCTCTGTCATAATCATACTAGTAGTAGCAACAGCTGGACTGGCTCGGCCTCCGGAGGACACTCATGGTAAGGTTCTAACTAAAAGCTACAAAGGTCAAATCTCCTCCCTAATGGGCTCGGCCTCCGGAAGACACGCATGGTAAGGTAAACCAACTCATATAAGAAGAGTGTCTACGTGTGATCATATTATATACGTGAAAACAGTGCCTACGTGCAATACTCCCTCCTCCCTCCCAGTATTTCCTCCCTGTTGTTCTAGTAGTGTTGATATCAAGTTGGGGTAAGTAAGAGTACCATGGAGCAGTCCCAGCCAGCTTGAGACCAGTCCCAGAGCCCAGCTTGAATCCCCAGACCAGTCCCAGCGACCATAACGAGGAGCCGCTCCAGGACCAGCAATATGTCTCTCTGACTGTCATATATACAGGTGATATAGTTCACCTTGTAGGCCATATATAAACGAAATACCATATATAGTAGTTGCTCGGATCATATGGTAACTCTATCTTCCCTCTTTTCTTTCTCTGCGACTAAGGTATAAGTCCCTGCTAGCATTCATAAAAAGGTCCTAGGTGTGATGTTCCATGCCATCTTCCATCTCATGACTTCCATCAATATCTGTCCTGTCTGGGCCTAAAGAATCACCAAAGGGGCAAGGGGTTGGGTGGGTGGTCCCATTTACTTCTTCAAACTATTCCATAATATCTCTAATAAGAGTATCTACAAGCATGAGTTCTGCATTCGAAAAGGTCAAAATAGATCTCTCTCTGACTTGAATCAATACGGGTGCTCAAATTCAAGTATTCGGGAATCAATCAACTAAATAACGAAATAACGTATATAGTCTAGGCTCAGCTCATGCGGTACGAACTCAGGTTCTGTTCCCTCTAAGTAAGTCAGTTCTGCTTCCCTGTCATCCTCCTTCGGCCGTATCTTGAATAGCCAGTGAGCGCAGGCAGGCCGTGTCATCTAAACTCGCACGTGTCATCAGATCTTATCTTCTCTGATAAGCTCTTCTATCATATCTGATCTGATCTTTTCTAGCAGCAAGTGATCTGATCCGAGCATGTGGTCCAGTGATCCGGGGAAAATGGTTTCTTCATAATGGCCAGTGATCGGGGTCCAATCAATCTTCATCGTTATCCAGTGATCCCATCATTTGGCCAGTGAGCCGGTACGTCCCATTCCCTCCCACTGAGATGCCTCCCGTCCCGTCCCCTCCCCTCGGCAGTAACCTGTCTCATACTATGTAATACCAGAAGGGTATAAAGCCATCTGTTCTGTAATCTAATCTTGGCAATCATCTGTCTAAGTTCATGAGAAAAAAGAGATGTACAGGTTCGGCCCCCGGAGGGCACAAACATCCTAATGGGCTCGGCCCCGGGAGGGCACAACCGTAATGTCTGGTTCAAAATCCTACCTAAGAAGACATAATCTCCTCTCCTCATGGCTCGGCCTCCGGAGGACACATGAGTAAGAAACAAATGCTTGCCATCCTTCCTTCTGTTCTCCTGATCCATATTCCTCTCCTTTGGTCGAGCCTGCTTGGGCATCCTCTTCTAATTGCCATATTTTCCTCTCCTGTTAGTCGAGCCCTGCCTTCATTTTACTTATTGGGTGGCCCCTCTCAAATAAGTAACCAAAGAGCAACTCAAGTTCCTTGATTATTATGGGGTGGTGGGCTTACGGTCGAGCCCTGCCGGGGGCATCCTCTAATAATAGTGCGTACGTGTTCTCAGATTATATACGTAATAACAGTGGCTACGTGCAAGGCATCCATCCTCCTCCTTCCCTCCCTCCCTGTGGTGTATAGTGGGATCGACCAGTCCCAGCAGCCACTTCAGGACCAGCAATAGTGGGCTCTCCTTCCCATCCCTTACCATCATGTTCTTGGCCTACCATACCTGGCTCTTCGACCACCCACCTTGATTCGACGAGCTCGATGCCTAATATAACAGAATCTATACGGGTTATATCGTGAACTAGTAGGCAATCTAAAACCTAAACCCCCCCATATATAGGCAATGTAGTACCTAAATAACATATTATATAGTAGTGACGTCTAATAAGAATGGAGAACTCAGGGCATGGTATCCCAAAGGCTGTTTCACTGCCCTGTAAGCCTCCGCAGTCCGTTTCATGAAGCCGCTAGTGAAGCCAGATGTTGGCCAGTGTTCCGGCACGTACCGGTTCCGCTCTTCGCTGGTTTCGCTCAATGCATATAGAAGCTGGTTCCACTTCACCCTCACGCTTCCATATTCCCCACCCGAATCAACCAACCTTCTTTCACCGCCGAATAGAAGCAACAAATGGATCGGGCCATAAACCACTAGCCTATCTTCATGACTGGATCAGCCATAATAGAGGTCCTGGTCCATACTAAAGCGGCCAGGTCTTTAAGCTTTTCACATCTGCTGGCTGCACGGTTCGGATCTACCTACCGATGGTTTTGATATTGCCCACCTCCCCCCCTCAGAGATCCGAATTCTACCACGCAATTATGGCGACCCTCACCATATGAATAGTGAGTGACCCCTATGAAGGAGTAGGGGCGATGGCGGCCTCTCCTCTTGAAGAAAGCGTGACCGGTTAGGTGCTGGAAGGGCCTAGAATGGCCTCTGAGGTGTTTTTGGTAATCCCTCTTCGTTTCAATATCGTGATCGGATCTAGAATTTCAGGAGATAACATGCCCATAAAAATCAGGATTATGATTCAATTATGCTATCAGTTCCATTAATCATAAGAAAGAGGAAAAGGAACGAAGTGTGACTAGTTTCATCTTGTGGAAGTATATTACTACTAGATATATAGAATAGAAGAATCGTACGGCTACAACTATATTACAGACAAAAGCCACTGAAATACTTGGATACGGAAGGTAGTTAGGGGTCCGGGTCGTGTCTCAATCCCTTTCAGAGGAGCAACCTGAACTCGTGCTATGACTGACTTAACCGAAATCCCATCGGAGAGAACGAAGTGCAGTGAGCGCTCTTTAGGTGTGAATTCTATGGAGATATCCTTCGTCCATCTATCTATTGGTGGAATGCTATGCCATCTTTGTCTAACATAACGAAACAAAAACGCTAGTCGTCCCCGTGTCAATATTGGAGAGGGGTGGCCAAAAAGAAGTAGTTGCGATGTCCGTCCCCCACGACCCAATACTTGTTCGTTGATGGTCAAACGCTGTTGTGTGTCCGCCAGTGTGGCTGATCAAAAGACTGAATATCCAATCCAGCAGGGCCAGGTCGCAGCAACTAATAACTAGTAGTGCCTGCCTATAGTGTAGTGAGTGAAGGGAGTGCACGATGGATGAAGGATGAAAAGAAGTCGTCGCGAAAGAAAAAGGTGGAGAACTTCTAATTGATCCGCTGGTTTTTCCGACAGATCCCTTATCATAATGTCCGTGTCCTAGGAGGTTGATCAGGATATGCTAAGACCCGCATTCTCTCTACCTTGTGCGAATCCTCTCCTTATCAGTCGAGCAACTCAAGTTCCTCTCCTCTCGATGGCGGCGATGGCGGCGATGGCGGCGATGGCGGCGATGGCGGCCTTAACAGTCGAGCGAGAAATCCCTCACCATATGAATAGTGAGTGACTCCGTCCCTTTTGGTCGAGCGATAAATCGATGGCGGCCAGTCGAGCCCCTACCGGACCTTTTGGTCGAGCACCTAAAG
>Ga0115851_100092_pt2 | contig 25976 bp, 28 predicted proteins | sample InSIn2gowninarea_FD_83865 | JGI IMG/M metagenome (GOLD analysis project Ga0115851, IMG submission 83865)
AGATCACCGGCCGGCGCGGAGGTAGACAGGAACAAGTGGATATGGAGGTGACGAAGAGAGAAAGCAATGATTGTTCGAAGACCGAACCTCGCTTTCGGCCGTCAAGTAACTGTCATCCATGACGGAGCTAAACTTTCTAGCCCAGCTTTTTTGAGTGGTGGAAGGCTTATTGTATTGTTCGTCGTCAATTTATCGATCATTTAATCCACCTGGTAGAGGATTCTCAAAAAGTTTTTGGACATCTGTTCGCCATTGTCGATTTTTGTAACCACAGCGTCCTTATCACCAATATATAGACAGACCCTCGATATCCACCAGCTGTCGATATTGTACAAACGGAAATTAAGCGAGAAACATCGACTCTGTTACACTTCCCAGAACAGCAACGGCGATTGATAGACAATTGCGAGCTCGAGTCCTTACGAATCCGCAACCACTGAGGAGATTTGCCTTCTCCCGCTGTCAAGCCGACCAATTGCCCTCTGAATTTTCTCTTCTCAACAGTCAAAGTGGCGACACAAGCATCTCTTCCTGCGGCGCTCTCGCAGCCCGCGGAAAAGATGTCCATACAGACACATAATAGTCCGGATGCTGTACCTGGAGAGGAGTTCGAGTGAGTTATACTGGATGGCTATTTTCGGGTCAAGGAACACAAAAGAGCCTGGGAACTGACACTTACCAGATATGAAGCTTTACCGGAAGGCTACGGTTTGGGCCACAATATGGTGGCAGGAGCATTCGCCGGAATTGCTGTAAGCCGCACTCATCTTAGACAAGCTGCGCATGGTACGAATGTCCAGCTGACAACTACTAGGAGCACACAGTGATGTATCCCGTAGATCTGATGAAGGTGAGCAAGCTCCCAGCTTGAATAGCTTGACGACCTCAAGCTCCAATAATGGATGGAACTGACAAGAATTACAGACTCGGATGCAAGTATTAAATCCTTCGAGCGGGACCATCTACTCTGGCATATCGAATGCGCTATCCACAATATCACGGTTAGAAGGAATAAGAACATTATGGCGGGGCATGTCGAGCGTAGTAGTCGGGGCTGGTATGTACACACGAGACATGGATGTCACATTGAATAGCTAGAGCTGACGATTCATGACAGGTCCGGCGCATGCGGTCTATTTCGGTACCTACGAAGTCGTGAAAGAGTTTGCGGGTGGAAATGCGCACGACGGCAAACACCACCCTTTGGCAGCTGGTGAGCACGAGGTAACATGATTTCGGTAAAACAGCATGGACTAACTGGATACAGCTGCATCCGGCGCCTGCGCAACGATAGCTAGCGATGCTCTTATGAACCCTTTCGATGGTGTGTATCAGTGCTTTGAGACTATACGGAGGATTGGACCTCAAGAGCAGTAACTGACAATACCGCAGTGATCAAACAACGCATGCAAGCTTATGGCTCGACGTATCCCTCAATCTACCAATGCGCCAAATCTGTCTTTCGAGCCGAAGGTCTCAGCGCATTTTACGTTTCCTATCCAACTACCTTGACCATGACCGTTCCCTTCACCGCATTCCAATTCACGGCATACGAATCCCTTTCGAAAGTCATGAATCCGAGCAAACAGTACGATCCTATAACACATTGTGTCGCAGGTGGTTTGGCTGGTGCGTTTGCAGCGGGTATCACTACGCCACTTGATGTGATCAAGACGGTGTTGCAAACGCGGGGGTTGAGTTCGCAGGAAGAGGTAAGAAAGGTAAGTAGTCTATTGGGGGCAGGGAGGTTGATTAAAAAGGAGTACGGTTGGAGCGGGTTCATGAGGGGGTGGAAACCAAGAATTGTCACCACAATGCCGAGTACAGCCATTTGCTGGAGTAGCTACGAGATGGCCAAAGCATACTTCAAGAAGAACCTGAGAGAGAGTGATGGAGCAAGTAGTTTTGGAGTATGAGGAGGAGCAAACAACAACAAGGCTGGGTATACGATCGCGAGCTAAGAGACGTAGCAGCTCTCATAGAAAGAGCCGGATTGTGTACAGGTTTTGCATGCAGAGCTGTGTGAGTTCGATATGTGGCTGTGCAACGACGAGGAATGAAATTTCCACGAAATCAATCTTGTCATCCGATTGCGATGTCAGAAAGATAAAACACGCCACAATGGAGCTTCCAACGACAATGCAGCGGCAATGAGCAACTTACAAGGACAAGAAGTGGCTTTTGGCGGTCGGATACGGTTCGGTTTACAGCAACAATCATCCAACTACAGGGTAAGGATGTTTATAAGGTTCGGGGAGCACGGTGGTGGCTGTGTCGTGTTGTACAGATGGCGGATTCAAAAAGCATAGCGTTTTCACAAATATACTGGGTCGAGTTTATGAGTGTTCATTCGAGTGTTTAACCATGGGATGGACCTCTGGCGTATCCGTGAAGCTCATTGAATGGTGTGGCCGTGAGCTCTGGAAGGCGGAGAATTAGGCACGAGTTTTCACCTGTGGTCGAAAGGCAGGTATTGACGTTCATATACTTTTCGTTTTCCTTCCCATCGGAGCTGATACGCGAGCCAACATGACCAGACGGGACACGATGGGAAGGACAGTCAGACTTTCAGCCATATGAGAGGGACCAGTAGTTTGCCCGATATTGAGAAGTGTAGAGACAAAAGATATGAAAAGTTATATAAATTCGTTATTCGTTCTTCTCGAGGCAGCAGCAGCAAGACATGCAAAATACTGATGAATTTATACTGTTAGTTATCCTTGCCGGATATTCGTGCCTGCCGACTCACGTATGAATATTTCGTGTCCATTATTGTCCATGTTTAAATCAAAGACAGCACCACGTTCTTTGCGAGCACTTCAATGTTCCCATAGCATCGTAACTTTCTCGAAAATGACCACTCGAAACGAAGTGCAATGTTTGCCCGGTCACAACTTGAAGGTCGTACAAGCTTGACTTTAAATGCTTAACCTCTACATTGACGAGCACCCTGCTCATTGCAAGCAATCACGTCTAGACGCTGCTGATACTGACAACTAGCATTGGTACTGGCCACATCCCAAACATCCAGCACGGCAGCTACGGTAGTGCCCTTCTGGGTTTTGGATGAATGTCGAAAGTACGTATTCAAAGTCCTTACTTTGCGTTCCCCGCCTTGAGAAGACCGAACAAAGACAACAGAGTTATAAAGAACAAGATACGACGAGCTGATAGAGATATCTATAATGGCCCAAATTACAGCTTCGATGGCGTCGCTCCCAATTCCATCTCTTGACATCCAGCAAACTTTCCTGCTTTGAACTCATCGCATACCTGCGCAGCCGTCACAAACTCTACCCCTTCGTGGCTCTTCAGAAAATCCACCATCTTTTCATGCATCAACATGATGTTCGATCGTCCACTCACCTGCGGATGGATACTAATCGGAAACACAAACTGTTCATACTCCCGATAGTAGAACCGAAACTGATCTTGCCACTGCTCTAGCACATCCTTCTGATTTTCAAACCCGTGCGTTCCTGGATTACGGATACTGAACTGAAAAGGCGGCCAGTCATCGACATTCCAGTTTGCAGGAATTTCCACAACGTTTCGGACTGCGTTCTGTTTCATAGGTACCATCCACGTGTCCGGATCATCATTATAATTTGTGTGCACCACCGAGTCTTCTGTCACATCAGACGCCCAGTAAGGCTGGCAGTCATGATGCATAAGAGAATGGTCATACTCGATTCCATTGTCCTCCAGGACTTTCATGGAGCGTGGTGAGACTTCCCATGCTGGCGCCGCCCAGCCCTTAGGATGTTTTCCGGTAAACTCCTTGTACACCTCGATCGATTTGGCCATAACCTTTCTTTCCTGTTCTTCAGTCAATCGAGAGACATACTCGTGCGTATAGCCGTGGAGACCACTGTCCAGCATGAGTCAGCCAGAGAGACAGACCAGCCAGCATGGCAAGACAACACACATCTCATGACCAGCATCCCGTACCTTAGCCATCTGCTTTGGGAAGGACAAGATCGAATGGCTTGGCATATACCATGAAGCTTTGATGTGCTGGTCGTCAAAGAACTTCAGCAACCTGTCTGTTCCGACGTTAGCACCAAAGATGCCTCTTGAAACATCACCGGCGTTGGCGGCTTTGCCAGTGGTTGTATTAAGCCTGATAGTCTTGTCAGTAAGGTGGCCAGCCAAGAGTGTGGACTGCATACCAGTTGGCGCAGGCATCAACGTCGACGCAGTAGCAGACCAGTACTCGTTTACCCATCTTGTAGAGAGGAGAAGGTATAGTCAGTTACAAGTCACCTGTAAGAGTGTTTCTTACATGTACCTATTCAACCTTCCCTTGTGGCATCGAGCTCATCATTCTTCATCCTGGGCTTCCTGGTGGTGATCTCCGGTGCTCAAGCATGGACAGTTGGGGTAATGAAGCTGTACGTATCTCCTCCGCATTTCATGAGCTTTGTACACTGCCGCTCTCCACAGAAGCTCGCTTACATATTGTACTGTGCATACAGAACATGAGCCATCCACGACAATGGAGCTTTGCGGAATGATACCGGGTCCGAAACTCGGTAGAGGTTATGGCATGCACTCGATGCCAATACAGTGCAACGGCACTTTCTGACCTCTAAGTACTTAAAGAGTATCTGATTGTGCTGAGCCGAACCTCGGACTGTGCTGTCCTGTAGCAAGGAGCTCAACACAAATACTGCGACGACGATCCTATTCCACAAGTCGCTTATACACTTCTTCCGCCAACCTGCTGTATTCGAGCTGAGTATCAGAAGCATTGCTACAAACAATCAACACCAACAAGATGGGTGAACTGTCTAGTGACGTGGTCACTGGTGCCACAAAGTTCTTTGAGGCTCTTTGTATGCTATAGTCATACACTTTCGCGATAGAATGCGGACTCATTTTGCATAGATGATGCAGGAGTAGAGTACTGCTTCGTGAACCTGTACGTGGCTCGATCAAAGCAACCAAGACAGCTTGCTGATGATGTGGTAAAGAGGGAGTGATCATCCTGGATTGCTCGAGGCTATGGCTGCTGCTAAATCAGGTCTGTTCGATCTGTCCAACAGAAAATGAGTATCGCCAAGCTAACTGGAGTATCCTAGATAAATCAAGAAGGATCCCAAAGATCATCACCTGTCCGTCAGAATTGGTTGGATTGTCAGCAGCCCTAGGCTATGCTCAAGCCACTGGCCGCCCAGTACGTTTGGTCTGTTCTCACGTTGGTCAACACTGACACTGGTTATTAAGCAATGCGTTATTGTTCATGTAGACTGTGGTACCCTTGCATTGGGGCAGTCAGTGCATAATGCATCGGTCGGTCGAGTGCCTGTGCTGATGTTCGCTGGATTGAGCCCTATAACCCAAGAGGGAGAGATGCTGGGTTCTCGTACCGAGTACGTGGTTTATGCCCCTTTCCTTGATGATCTTCACTAATGCGTTTAAGGTTCATCCACTGGCTCCAAGATGTTCCTGATCAAGCAGCTATCGTTCGACAGTATTGCAGGTATACTGGTGAGGTTCGTACTGCACACAACATCAAACAGATTGTGAATAGAGCATTGCAAATGGCTACTTCTGATCCTAAAGGTCCTGCGTACCTGACAGCGTCACGTGAGGCGCTTGAACAGGTAAGTCGTCTTGGGCATCTCTGCAGTAGGGTGTGTACTCACGGTTGGAAAGACAGTGCCTCAGGTGAATATAGATCAAGAAAGATGGGGTGCAATAATACCAACTGCACTCCCAGCGTCAGGTGAGACTCTTTTTTGAGCTGGTCGAAGCACAAACTTATCGTTCACAGAAATCGAGATCATTGGAAATGCTTTGATCAGAGCAAAACGTCCTTTAGTCATCACAGGTTACCTCGGCCGCAATGTTAGGGCTCCTCCTTTACTCGAAGCTCTTTGCGACAAGCTGCCTATCGAAGTACTCGAAACAGTTGGTTCGGACTACTGTATCAGCAGTAGCCATGAAGCTTATCGCGGAGTCACCGTGTCAACCAGCCCGATCGTATCCGAGGCCGACCTTGTTCTTGTCATGGATTGCGATGTACCTTGGGTGCCAACGCAAGGCAAGCCATCAGATAGTGAGTTTGCTCATACATCCAGACTTGTTGTTCGCGCTAATTTGTCCCTTCAATAGGTGCTACCATTTTCCATTTTGACGTTGATCCGCTCAAGCAGCAGATGACCCGTACGGTATCTATGCGCAAAGGTTCAACCGATAGCTAACTAGTCTCCAGTCTTCTACATCAACGCGCACCGAAGATACAAAGTCAGTTGCGAGATCGCGCTTAGTCAGCTGAACGAATACGTGGGTAGTCAGAAGTTGGATACTCAGGAGCTTGCTCCACTCTTCAAGGCAAGATCTGAGCGTTATACCTCATGGAGGGAGAAGCTTCGCTCTTTGGAGGCTCCTTCTGAAGATGGAATCGTTAAGATGCCATACATGATATCACAGCTTCGTGAGATACTACCACAAGACTTCAAATTAGTCATTGAGGCAGTTACCAACGCTTTGCATGTCGTTCACCATTTCAATTTGACCAAGGTATGCTGCTACAGCCATACGAAATACCTGGGTACTAACAGTTTCAATCTAGCCAGGAAGTCTTTATGGTACAGGCGCTGGTGGCCTTGGATGGCTTGGAGGGGCAGCTTTAGGAGTGAAGCTTGCTTCGCCCGAGTCATTCATTTGTGCAATGTAAGAAGCCCATTTGTTACGTGACTATTGTACTTTCCATGCTAACGAGACTCATCAGCGTGGGCGATGGCACATTCCTCTTCTCCCAAATGGAAAGCACTTTTTGGATCAGTCGACGATACAATATCCCTATATTGCTTATCGTTCTGAACAACGGTGGTTGGAACGCTCCCAAGGTGTCGGCACTGCTTGTGCACAAAGATGGACTTACATCGAAGCATACTAGGAAGGGTACGCAAATAACAGAGTCCAAACTGTCCGAATTCATGCTGATAACGGTAATCCAGACGTGCACATCTCTTTCGAACCATCTCCCGACTACCCTCAAATTGCAGCCGCAGCCGGAGGCGCATGGGGAGCCACGATCAAAGAAACGAGCGAGGTTGGTAAAGTACTGCAGGAAGCTATTGATGTTGTGAAAGGCGGAAGATGTGCTGTCGTTGAAGTTCGGTAAGTGGAATTGAGCTACCTAGCATAGAAGTGTTTTTCGCTGACTTCATTTTAAGGGTTCCGTCTATCTGGCCAGAGACCCAAGAGATTCCACCTACGTAGTGCGTTGGACTGGGATTGTGCAGGCACGTACGTACGGTATTGAATGCAACGCCTTTAACCCCCGACAAATCGAAATGTCGTCCTGAGTACATACAGTATTACATGAGAAAAGCTTTGACACTGCTCATTGCAAGTATGCGTCAAAGCAAGTACGTATCATGTAGAGTCAGTCTACTTAAGTATTTTGTACAGTGGTTTTCCCCCTCACAGATACGCATCTTCTGTTCCTCCAGTCGATTCCTTCGATACGTACATCCTTTCCATTGACTCGTGCTGTACGTAGAAGCATAGAGGAACTCGTGTATGGAACAACCATCATTCCATCAAGCCGTCCCTCCAGCATTTCCAACCTTCGACTTATTCTCTTCAGGCTTCAGCTGATCTATAATATTCCTCTCATTCTTGTGCGCTAAGGCCACAAACTTCGTATGGCTCCCTCTTGCTACGATCTCGTTCTTGTCATTGATGAACTTGACGCTAGTAAATGCCAACGTCTTACCAACTAAAGATCACACAATTAGCACAGGCCACATCACTTCACAAAATCAAGACCAAAGATGTCCGACTTACACTTATCACAGACAGCTTCACCTCGAATTGTGTCCCCTACCTTACCGCCGGAGTTTAGATATGTAACGTTCAAATCCGTGGAGACACCAGTCGAGTATAGCCCCCTAGAAGCAAGGACTAAGGATCCGCTCGTGTCGACCATAGAGGCTATGGTGCCACCATGTAATATGTCAAGTCGATTGACATGATGCTTCTCAATCGGAAGCTCGAAATTCACCTTGCCAGGCGAGGCAGCTGTAATGCGGAGCTGTAGAACTTGTGTGAGCTTCCTCCTTCGGTGCCAAGCAATACTGGCCATTCCTGAACGAGAAAGCATAGCTTAACCACTTACACCATCAATCAACCTTGGTTCCAAGCCTGAAGAAGCACGGAAGCTCTCCCATCTGTTGGTGTTAGCACTTTGTCTTACTGGTAGTGGAACTGAGGAAGGACAAACACCGAACGAACAAATTTCAAGGCAGTCATGACTGACCGAGTCAAACCCCCAGCTACTTTCAGAGGTTCCTTCCGTCCCTTGTAAACAAGCAGCACGGTATTTAGCCGATGTAGCCTCGCTAAGTATTTCAACGTCACTTTCTCATATAATCTTAATAGCTGTTACCAGACTCAAGTTGTTAGCAGTACATGTTCACCACGTAGCTAGCTTCAAAAGGACGTCGAAACGGTAAACTTTTCCGGAACAGGAATCTACAGTACTGTACAATACAGTACTCTGACGAATGATTCGGATGTTCTCCAACGGCTGCAGATCCGGCAGTTCATCTCCGGGTTTTTCGTGGCGTGAAACTGAATCTGTCCGGGTCAACCACTGCCACCAATCAATGCCCCTCGGAAGCACACGAGTGCCTAATTGGTGCCCAAAGCTATGGGTTAAAACTTGTAATGCCGATACGATTAATACGAGCATCTACCCACACCATACACTTCAACCTCATTCCTTATTAAACAAGTGAGACTAGCAACTCATTGGGACAAGTTCTTCATCGCGAACGGTACAGGAACGTTGACTATCTAACAGTATCCCTTCTCAATGGATCTCTTTACAGCCATGGAGCAGCATAACTCCCGTGTGTCAGTACTTTCATCTCGAATAAAGCAATTCCACACCGAGGGGATCCCCTTCCGAGTATACCACGGCAACACAAACTCCACCCGCCCCTCCGTTCGTTCACAGTCTAACTCTCTAGACATCTCACACATGAACAACATCCTTTCAATAGACAAATCCACGCAAACATGCATTGTTGAATCCAACGTCCCCATGGACGCCCTCGTCGATGCATGTCTAGAACACGACCTGATACCTCCTATTGTCCCAGAATATCCCGGCATTACAGTCGGCGGTGCATTTACCGGAACAGCCGGAGAATCCAGCAGTTTCAAATACGGCTATTTCGACAGCACAGTGACCTGGTGCGAAGCAATCCTCGCAGATGGCACAGTCGTGCGATGCAGCAACACAGACGGGCCCTACAACGACAAAGCAGACCTATTCAGCGGTCTCAAAGGCACATTCGGCACGCTAGGCATAGGAGTCCTCTTCAATCTCAAACTGATCGCAGCAGCCCGTTACGTCGAACTAACATACACCCCTATATCCCGGGGCATCGAAGAAACAAAACAAGTACTCAAAACGTTCTGCACTAACTCCCAAACCACCAAAGACAACGACGACAACAACAACAACCAGATAGACTACATAGACGGCATAATATTCACCCGCTCAACCGCCATAATAACAACCGGCAAACTCACAAACAGCAACTCCGCCGGCCTCCCAATAACAACCTTCCACAACCCCACCGACCCCTGGTTCTACCTCCACGCCCAATCAATCCTAAAAACATCCCTTCCCAAAGTCACCACCTCCCCCACAACGCCCTCAACCCGTCCAAAACCAAGTATAACCCACGCCGTCTCGACCCACGACCCCCCCTACGCCACACCACCATACCGTGAACTAGTCCCCCTAAAAAGCTACCTCTTCCGCTACGACCGCGGCGCATTCTGGATGGGAAAATACGGGTTTGAGTATTTTCTTACGCCGTTTACGTGGGCGAGCAGGTATGTTTTTGATTCGCTGATGCGCACGCGTGTGTTGTATCATGCTTTACATAGGAGTGGCGTGGGTGCGGAATATCTGGTGCAGGATGTTGTGTTGCCGTTTGGGGGTGTGACTGGCTTCTTTAATTGGATCTGTGAGAATATTGGGTTGTTTCCTTTGTGGGTGTGTCCGATTTTAGTACCCGGTTCTCAGAGTGGCGGAGGACTATTCAATCCGCGCTCCCTATCCCGTTCCGCAAATCATGACGCAGGGATGGACCAGAAGGATACTAGGGAGTTGATGCTGAACATAGGTCTATGGGGCCCCTGTCCGCACGGCAGTGACCCAATAAGCATCAACCGCGCTCTCGAAACGAAAGTTAAAGAAGCAAACGGCATGAAATGGCTATACGCACAGACATTCTATACGGAAGATGAGTTTTGGAGTATCTACGAGAACAGAGACGCGTATCAGGCACTTAGAAAGAAATATGGCGCGGAGGGACTGCCGGATGTTTTTGAGAAGGTGAGTAATGGAAAGGGGCGGAAGGGAGAGAAGGGGAATGGGGGTGTTTGGAATATTTGGCCTTTGGGGGGACTTTATGCGTTGGGGAGTGTGTTTTTGGGTGGGGGGGATTACTTGAGGAGGAGGAGTGGGTAGGTAGTGAGGGACTTGCGGACTTGTGAGGTGTATGTATGTGTGTGCTGGGTTAGCGATGGCGTTTATTTGCTGTTTGTAGAATCGTGGAGGTGGAGTTGGAAGCAATTAGTCAGCTGGCCTGAGTTTCGTTGTGTTACGTAGATTCATGATCGAGATTCGAAACGAATGGTGTTGCTGCGTGTTGGCAGAGTAATCAAGTCCTGGACGGGTGCTACGTTTGTGTCTTTGTTTTCGTTGAATACATATGTACGTACGTAAGTAAGTAAGTAGGTATAACACAAAACCACGTATATATACTCCCTAGCTACGTACCTACTACTCTCCACCACCGGGACAAGCGTATAACCACAAACGACATTCCCATCCAGGACGATCTCTACTCCAACACAGCGATAATCATCGCAGAAGACAAATGGCGTGAAACGTCAGCCATCGTGGTCGTTCGTAAGTCTTGATTCGAGGGTTTCTATGCACCGTGCTGACGGGACTTGCGCTGACTACGTACATAGGAGTTTTTGGAACCCGTTGAGAGACGTACTGTAGTTGGGTGCGGGGACAGGGATGGTGGTGCTAGTATTGGCGCTGTGGGGGCTAGTCAGAAGGATGTGTGATTGTGGTGGTGCTTTGCGGAGGTGAAGGTGAGCTACTGGTAGCTAGATATACGGAGGAAGGGGAGTTTTGGGATTGTGAGTGAACAACAGGGATAGGATATGTGGGTTTTGGGGGCCAGTTTGACGGAGCTGGGTTTGTTGGGAATCGATGCGATTTTTCTGGTATGCTTGTGTTGTGTGGTAGTCTGGCTGGTTAAAGGCTTATGGGGGAGGTATGGTCTTGTTGGTTGATGCTTGTGCGTTATTGAGTGGGGGTGAATCCGGAGTTTGATTACGGTGACTTGAGTGCAGTTGTTCTGAGGGTTAGCGTTGTGCATTGCTGGATGAGGGTCGATGGTTGATGTGCTGGATGGTGCTGAGCGGAAGGTGTACTGTGTGGACCTAGGAAATGAGGTAGCAGAAGTATCATGAGAAAATTGCGGATAGGATACGAGATCTTGATGGAACAACGTAAGTAGAGCACAGGGTGCAATGATCACACCGCGATAGTATTTCGGCAGAACCATTGACTTGCGATTTGAAGTGGTTGAACTCTTCACCAAGGCGTCTTTGGCAGATCTGCAATAGAGGATCAAGATACATGGTATGGACGAAACAAGAGTGCTCGACAAGCACTTCGTGGCAGCACGTCGTGACCGGCAATTTGGTTCTCATGAGAAATTTCATTTCATTGTTGTGGATCAGGTGTGAGATTTCGAAAAGAGGAAACATTGAATACTCATCGAATTTTCTGGTATCGTAGGTAAATCCCTTAACTTCATGCAACCGCAGATCGCCCACTTCAATTCTATAGAGTTGATGCATGTTTGCATTTCAACTCATGGTCGCTTGTTGGTGGCATAACGTCCGTCTCATGTGCCGCTGTAAAAGCTTCATCTTGCACACTGTCGGTTGCATCCAACGTACTCTCTTTTCATGTTCATAGCATTCAGACCTTTCCATCACTACAATCGATACTCTAAGCAAAGGTAGATGGTCGAGTAGCTGAGTACAACTTCTTTCGTTGTCCGGAAGCGGTTCGGTGAGGAAGCGGGAAGCTGAGACCTTTCGACATGAGTTGTTTGATGTATGGTCGTCGGATCTGGTTGGGGTCGGTGATCTCAACGACCTTCAAGATCTGTACGACTTTGTTAGTCCTGCCTCAAACCCTTATCCGCATCTGTTCGACATACGTGAATACTCCTGAATCGTGCTCGGTGCTGAGCAGCCATATCCTGGTACATGGCCTTAACAGCCTCAGTTCGTGACATTTCTCGGTATTCCTTGTACATGTTGTGGGTGCCAGATCTTGAATCATATCGAAGTGAGATACCAAAGTTCTTGACCTTCAATGGTCGCTTTTCGTGGATGACATTCAAGCTGACGATTTCACCAGTAGACTTCTTAACCTTTCGAAGTTTCATCAAAAAGTACCAGAATCGAGACTTTGCGACAACAGTGTTCTTGGCGAAGATTCTCATGCGGTAAAGTTTGGGAGTTGGGTTTGAGTCAGTCGGCAGATGTCGGCCGATGACCTGGTACTCCTGAAGGAGGCCTGCTAGAACTAAAATTCGGTCAGTACTAGTCCTTGCAATTGCCATAACCTGAGATCGATGTTCGAAGATAGTATTCCGGTCGTTGGTCGGGAATGTGTAAGATGCGCGCAGCCTCAAGTGCAAAGACTCAAACTCGCTGTGAGGAATCCTCCAGTAGCAACGTTCCTTCCGTGATAACAACAACCTTGCTCGACTCTTCAAACATCTTCCTCTACACCAGTGTTGACGCGGACGTTCCAGTTTTATGTGTATAGGAGGCTAAGGAATTGTGTGTCACTTACCCATCTGCGCAAGTTAGTAAGTTTGAGAGAATATCGCAGAAGTCTTTGCTCACCTTGATTGTAGTTGTCGACCTAAACTTGACAATATCGACGGAGGTTGTGGAAGTGGTCTACCAAAAGTTCGTTGGGACTGCGGCCGATTGTGCTATGGATGCCAAGACTGTGTGCGGATTTATCTCCACGTGACCTTTAACTTCCTTTCTTTTTAATCTTGGCATGTACAGGCGCTAGCCTTGTTTGTGACTGCCATCGAACTCGTATCCTACCATGTACAAACACTGATCTTCTTCGTGGAGCTGCTCGCTGACAGACCATCGAAAATGCTCCCGTAGTATGTCTCTCCTCTTCAGCGACTTTCATGAAGCTCAAAGAGTTGGCAATGGTAATCTCCTAGCCTCCTGCCTTGCACCAATCAACACTCCTTCTGATCCACAACGTCTATGGTCTTTCTCTCAACTTTCCAACTACCAGACAATTCAAGCAGACATCCGCTATCACATAATTCAAGACCGTTCTTCCCATACGCTCGCGAAGCAGGAAGCAAATCAATGGGTCGAAATATTCGTTCATCTCTGGAAATGCATTCGTGAGTTAATCCTCATCGACTCAAACAGAGGAGGTGATTGGGGCGTGGCCTTCAAAGCCTACAAAGACCTCTGCATCAACCTATGCCGCGGTTACACGAATTTCGGCTTCCAAGCATGGACAGTCCCCTGTATGTACACAGCGGGTAAATACCTTCGAATTATTGCCATCAGAGCCGACGCAGATGCTGCCAGCAAAGCCGCAAGTCATAACAATGGCTTCACCCATGGTCTTTCAGATGACATTTCCGATACAAGCGAGAAGAATGAGAAGCTCCAAGATGCTGCCCGAACTCTCCAACAAATGGTCTCTGTATGCCGCACAGATGATTCTGACCTTACACAATCACGAAAATGGGGTGTCATCAGCATGGCAAACCTCCTTTTCAAAACCTACTTCAAACTCAATAATATCGCCCTGACGAAAAATGTGATCGCTATACTCGAGTCACCAGGTGTGAATCTCCCCCCACTAGCAGCATTTCCAAAAGCACAATACTGTACATATGTATACTATCGCGGCATTCTTGAATTCCTCCGCGAGAACTACGTCGAAGCAGAATCTCACCTATCAAACGCTTTATCTATATGCCATAGAGATGCAGTTCGAAACCGTGAACAGATCCTCACATACCTCATTCCGGCACACATTCTAAACAGCCATCAGCTACCCAGCCCAGCACTACTCTCACCCATGCCAGCACTGGAAGCTCTGTTACTACCGCTCTGCAAAGCCATCAAATCCGGCAACCTTGCCGCTTTCGACACCGCACTCTCATCTGTAGAAATCGAACTCGTCAGACGGCGCATTTACTTAACTCTCGAACGCTCCCGCGACCTCTGCCTCCGCAACTTATTCCGTAAAGTCCTTCTTAACGCAGGCTATGAAGACGCAAAGGATCCCAAGACAGGTGAGATTACAGGTCAGATCCGGCGAACGAGGATCAATATCTCCGAATTTGAAATGGCGGTGCGAGCAGCGTATAGAGATGCTAGTGAACCAACGGTCATCGAACAGGATGAAGTCGAGTGTTTCATTGCGAATATGATTTACAAAGGTCTCATGAAAGGCTACATTGCGCGTGAACAGGGGAAAGTGGTGCTTTCTAAAACTGGCGCATTTCCTGGTACTGGCATCTGACAGAATTTTTCCATGGTACTGTATGTTGTATTCCATAGCGTTCTAGCATTTCGCAGCGATAGAGACGCGACCAAAAACTCACATCGCTCGCTTCATCTTTCAAAGACAACCTCTCTCAATTTCTTCCAAATTTCCTCAACCAGCAGTGTTCTTCCTCACTACCCCTCTTGCAAATTCTCCAAACGTCAGTCCCGTCCTAATATCCACCACCTCCCCCAAATTAGGCTGCGTAAACACCGCCAACGTATTCCTCGCAACGCGGTCCCCGCCTTCCTCTCCAGGATCCACCCCTTTCACGAAATGCGGCACAGCCTTGAACCGGCCCTGTGTAATCAATTCCAGCGCCTCCCCGGTTTGGAACGCCAGACAGTCTTTCGGTATGGCTACTTTGTGCGTCTTGCCGCTGCGGTCACGGATGTAGAGACCTGCTGTTGGTGAGGGGGAGGTGGGGAGTTCGGTGAGGCCGTCGCTTTCATCGATGTATTGCGCTGATGTTAAGCCCGTGAGGCAGCCGTGGTCGAGATGGGTTGTGCACCAGGTGTCTTCGTCTGCGTCCTTGGTTTCGTTGTTCGCTCCGTTTGCGTGTGTATGACCGTTTGTTTGTGGTCTCGAATCGATGGGAGGAGATGATGATTCGTCATTGGGAAAGTAATGTAGTAATCTCCCTTTTGTGGTCCGGCTTGACTTCACCATTCTCTCCAGATATCCAGATTGGTACCCTTGGATTTCAGCTTCTGCGAAGCGGTCGCATTGTCGTGCTACTAGGACAGCCGTGTCGATGATCAGCCGTATTAACGCTTCTGTTTCTGCTTGGAAGCTGGGTATATCATTGTTACTGGGCCATATGCTTGGGGCTGTGTACTCCTCGAATCCTGGCCATGTATGTGCATCTTCCTCAGCAACTGTCTGTGGATCCGCCGAGTTATAGAACGAGCAGTTTATGTAATAGCTTCCCTTCAGGGTGTCCACGACGCCTGGCCGTAATGTCTCTTTCCCATGCGACCAGCCTACAAGGTATTTCGCTTGCTCGTTCGTGAGGGCTTCGAGTTGTGAAGGTGAAAGAGCTGCGAGCCGCGAAGAATTGGTTAGGACCTTTTCACGAAGAGCTGAGAAGGAGGACGGAAGGTCACGAACGAGAAGGATACCAAGGGAGGAGGGACCAAAGGCTTCGAGAAGGGTAGAATGCGAGATATCATCGGTCTGAAGGTCGTGAAAAGAGACTGTTACTGGTTGTGCTTGAAATGTGATCATGGCTTGTGAGGACAAGTGTGAGGGCTGATAACGCGCTGAGGTGATATAGTCGTTGATCGATAACAGTTGAGGTCAGCAGTATGTGCGAATTGTGGTTGCACAACACTGATTTGTTACTGGTCGATCCTTAACTCTACAAAGATATAGATCTACTTATACAGCTCGTCCTATAGATAAACTATGCGCCGTACTGCAACGCATCTCGAGTGTGCATAATAGGATCTTTAAGTCTCGTCTGCTCATTGGGAATTGTGTAATAGACCGGGTCACCGCCTGCTTCGAGCTGTAACAGTCTGTGTAATCTACCTATCGTCCTTTCCTTCCTTTTTGCTGAGTACTCGTCGTCCAGCCTCGCCTGTTCCCTTGTTGTAATATCTCCCAGGCTCGTGAGAACCACTTGCGTTCTTCCAATCCAAGAGGCAAGGTCTCGAGCAATGCAACGTTACGCCAGATCAGTATGAGATCATCGGCTGAGACGAAGATTGTTCTTGATAACCAAATGGCCATGTGAAAGTTGATTGCAGGACCGAGTTTCTGATGGTGTTTATCCTTATCCGTCTATGGTGGAGATGCACTTTGTCGACGTCACTGGCGCGGCAAGCATCTCCTGCATCCAGTGCCCACTACAACATTGGCCAGTGTCGAGCTTCTTTAGTTTCAAATCGCAACTCGATCTTCATCTTCTTCGACTACCACATTTATCAACTACCACCTATTACACTACTCAACCATTAACAACACGAGGACACAATGTCGCTTACAACAAACCAAACAAGAGTACGTTGATGCTGACTTGCTTCACGATGACCTAGCATACAGTTTTAGCTAACTATGATGGTCCAGCTCCTCTATGTCGGTGTCGCAGCCGTGGCGGTTGGAGTTATAGTCTACAACGTCTGGGGCACGCAAATCTCAAACTCCATCCCTACTCCCACCTCCTCAAAGGACAAGGATGTCACTTTGTCTACCTACAAAGCTCCGAAGCCGGCATCGGCGGCTTACACACCCAGCGGCGAGGCCCAGACATGGTCCGAAGATGATATGAGGAAGTTTCTGAGCTCTCGCAACATGGATCCTGGCCACCATTCTTCCAAGGAAGAGCTTCTCGCTATGGTTATGGCAAAGCTGAACGAACCTACGAGCACAGGCTTTGACGACCCATCCGAGTGGTCAGCGGAGGATATGAGGAGCTGGCTCAAAGAGAACAAGATGGATCCTGGTCACTCTGCGTCGAGAATGGAGCTGCTCGCTATGGTGGAGAGTAAGATGCATGAACCTAAGAGCACAGGTTTCGATGACCCGACAGAGTGGTCAGCCGAGGACATGAGGACCTGGCTCAAAGAGAACCACATGGACCCTGGTCACCATGCATCGAGATTGGAGTTGCTTGCTATGGTTGAGAGCAAGATGCATGAGCCGAAATAGAGAAATTTGGGTGTCCGAGCAAATTTTTGGTTGAGAGGAGGTGTTCGGTGGTATAATAAACTCAGAGAATTTTCTATTCAGAGAGATTTCTCCACTGCCCAAATTCCAAGTTGTTTCTAGGTCATTTACAAGCATCCGCCAGGTACATGTTCTGCGAGAAAGGTAAAGGCTAGGCTGGGAGAATTTGGGATCGTTCCTGATGTTTTAGTCCCCGATGCTGAGCGAGCATACTATATCCTCCAAGGCTTTCCTAAATCTGGTACAAGCATTTCACAAATCACTTTCTACTGTTCGTCAAGCCCATTTCTTTGTGCCTTGCAAGTCTCTTACTCTCCCTGATCTTGGACATGGCAACTCAGGGTACAAACATTCTGGAGGAGCTGCGTTGTTAAGATTGGACGGCGGCGGCATTAAAGGCATCTCAAATCTACTTGTCCTCCAACTAGCACTAACAATCAGCAACGCCAACTCCGATGGATCACACTGAGAACTTGGTGCTCTGGATACGATACCCAATGTTCATCCCCTGTGCCTGAGTGACATACACTAACCAACCTCACACCACTCAGGTCCGCTCTTTTGAGCTACGAAGTATTCACGTATTCGCGCGCCCCATCCGTGAGTACGTATGCTGTAAGCATGATTGAGAAGGGTCGCAAAGAGAGCCAGACCTGCCTGGTCCTGTTGTTGTCCCCCAAATTGCGAAGCACCAAAACTTCTAGAGGAGCATCCACATACATGGTCGGTTCTGCTCCAACATCTCTGTAACACTGCTTATAGTTGCAAATTGCATCCGGAACCAGCATTTCCACGAAACCGTAGCTGGAGACAACTGAAGTGGTCACTGGGTTTTGCAAACAGCCTTGGCGACAATGGACGGGTCAGTCGAGCAGAGCTGGACTACAGAGCTGGACTTCGGTGTCGATGTGTTGCATATCCGAAAAGAGGTTCTGCTCCACGAGAGGCACAAGCAACACTTTTACCACAGACACCAGCTGCTGTCACAAGGCCAAATCACGATGTGCCCGGAGTCTGGTCTGGAAACACTGGTTCGCGATTATGAAGACAAGACGCAGTCACAGTCACAGTGCCACAGAGGGCGAAGCGAATGCAATGTCCTCCCACTGGGAAGCTTGGTACGTGCCTTGAACAGTGCATGCAGGCTTGAGTGGGATCCTGCCGTCGTATCATCGAAAGACACTATAGACGTGCTTGTTTACAGCCTTGATAACGTTCGAGTCACGAGCTATTGCGACCCCATTGGTGATTGCGATGATCCATGGGCTATCCGGATTTTGTCAGGTTAGTTTTGGTAAAAGTGAATATTTGTGAACAAAAAGAGGAAATTGATATTGTGCCTCTATATGACATGCTAGTTCTCATACGGCACGATATCTCTGGTCCCTGCTTGACGTTTCCTTTCTTTCCTGAAAATGATTGATTGCGATTGCATTCTGATCTCCACTGACGCCTCGCTATGCATCAAACCCGCAACGAAAAACCCAGGTGTAGTATAACTTTTGTGTCGTAACTTCAGAATCTATCGTATTTCATGCTATGCTTGAATCCTACTTCCTAGAATTGCCAATGTTTCCTCTGTAGTTGAACCGTAGCCTTGCTGCGCATGCGGTGTAGATGTGATACTTTGTATATCTGATAACATAGTTGAGGAAGCAGCGGCTACAACCGCTTCATTATGTGCTCTGAAACTCTCGAGGACAGTCGGTGGTGGCTGACCGGCTCTGATGGCTTGAAGAACAGAATCTCGGTCAACTTCTCTTCCTGTCATATATTTCAACCATTCATCGAGAGGACCTTCTGCTGCTATTTCGCCTTCTGCTGCAGCCATGAGCTGATCGTTGAGCTGAACACCAACACTGACTCCAACTTCGTCATCATCGGACTGTCCTGCTTCGGACATTTGCTCATCGAGTGCTCCGATGTGAGCCATGGTTTCGGTCGAAAGCTGCTTGCGAGGTCGCCAGTGAATGATTGCGGATGGTTGACTTTTAGGCAAGGCCATGATTCCGTCCGCTGTGGTATCTCGAATCCTGCGGCCTGTCTCGGCCTCGTATTTGTCCTTCGCGCTCTTAGTCCCTTCCCATTGACATATTGACAAGATCTCGTCATTTGTGAGGCATAATTCGTCGAAAATGCGAAAGAGGCGTCTGTGCCAGGTAAATCGGCCGAGCCGACGCCTGTGAGGGTCGTGTGTGTAATCGAGGCCCGGGTACTGTGCTTCCAAACTGTCCAGGGCTCCATAGAATGTCTGCACCTCAACCCGAACTTCAGGCACTAGATTGCGTTGGACATGGGCATAAAAGTTCTGCGGCTCGTTCTGCTTTGGCTTTGGGAACTGTCTATTGTAGACGATATCATGCACAGTAGGTCTCTTCATTTTCTCGAGGTTGATCTTCTTGCTGGTCTGGATCGCAGTTGGCTGAAACCTTGAACATCAGCTCTCTTACAACTATAATCTCTGGGCTTTCGTTTGCACGTCGCACTGGAGTAGCCTCGGCCTTCTTTCGGTAGGAGGGGGCGTGGTTCAATGGACTGTGGTTACTGGATATCGGTCACGGACAGTGTAAGAAATCACCGCATTTGCTGCGAATAGTGACGTCCAGTAGGATCGCTGTTAGCAACAGCGGAAGGGAAGAGGGAAAGTTCGAGTATAAAGGGATGGCAGTCTCTGAATTGATCGTTTATTCTGAGTAGTGGGAGGGATTGTGCTCAAGTGGTAGTGAACAAAGACAGCGATGGAGATGAGATGTGACGAGTTGGTAGTAGCCAGCAAGAAGATATCTGGCTATGGCAGAGACTATAGGCTAGGTGAGAGATAGTCGCTGAAGAGGTCACCTGGTATGTAATGAGTGTGGTAGCAAGTGCGGGAGGGCAGAAAGAGGGAACAGGTGGAAGCAACGGCAGCACAGGGATGATGGATATGTGAGGTGTCTGAGTTTTCTCGGTGGTCCAGTGGCTCTACCAAACAAGTGCTAGAATTGCACCTTAGTCAATGACAAAGCCAACCAACAAATAGGTGCCAATGGTATAGTCCACCTCTTAATACAAATCGCCAATAATACGGACCAGTAGGTAGATCGCAACGACGTGGACTCCTGCAAGTCGAATACTCTTTTCTTGCGTGTGCATCCAGGTCAGCAACACGTCGGGGGCGTTTTTGGCTAATGCTAACAGTGTCCACTCTCCGCCTTTACCGCTTCGAAACAGCTTTCATTTTCTGTGCTCCAGCCAGGCCTGATCACGTTGTCCTCATCTGGTGGCCAGTGTCTTCAGACCACGACAGTATGCTGTTCACGGGAAACAACACGCTCAACCCACTCTTATCATGCGAAGCTAGGTGGTGATAACCGCCCAAGCAACCGCCCAGCAGCATTTCTGCGTGCCACATACGCCAACGAAAAGACCAGTTATTTGAAGAGAACGACCAGGACAGCTTGACCGTGGGCAGGCAGGACAGGTCATCTGGCTGGCAATTCCTCACAACCATTTGACCAATTGGTGCGTGCCTGATAATCTAATGCAAGCCGCCTCGGAATCTTGCTAGGAAAATCGACAAATCCAGCCAAGGTGCCCAGCTCTCGTTAAGGTTCTACATCGAACCCTGCATGAAACGTTCTCCATTTGATCCCCAGGACCTGCGCATCTCCGCCAATTATTCAACCTTTATTGGAGCGACTTGCAGCAACCGGGACATTGTCAAGTCCTGCAGGATCTGACCTTCCATTAACGCAAGTGCGGCAACGCTCGGGGTGGAATCCACTGGCCAGCCTTCTCAGATATAGTAGGTTGAGAGACATCACCTACTTGACCATTTGGGAGTGGTGTGGTACGCGATGGTCGCGCGATGTCGACCTTCGATGGTATCGTGGATGAATTTCCAGAGATCAGGATAGACCACTTTCGACATCATCCTGGCAAGACACCACCGGCAGCATGTTTTCTCAGCCACATCCACAGCGACCACCTTCTGGGCCTCGAGACTCTAAAGATGCCGTTTGTCTATTGCTCTACTGCCACTCGGAGACTGTTATTGAGGATGGAGAATTATCCACATCGTATCAACTACTCTAAAGGCATTCTTGAGTCTAGGAAGCAAACGTACAAGCATTTAAAACTCGTGCTAAGAGCTTTACCTCTGCATATCCCAGTTGACATCGAACTAGGTCCCAAGTGTCAAATTCGCGTTACTCTGTTCGATGCGAACCATTGCCCCGGTGCAGTCATGTTCCTGATTGAAGGTGATGGTCGCGCTATTCTGTATACTGGCGATATACGCGCCGAATCATGGTGGGTCAATAGTCTTGTGCGAAATCCCATTCTGATCCCATTCGCGGTTGGACAGAAGCATCTTGATTGCATCTACCTTGACACAACTTTCGCGTCGCATCAGGACATTTACCATCAATTTCCTAGCAAAGCTGAAGGACTTGCTGAACTGATTAAAAAGGTTAAACAGTGTCCGAGCGATAGTACTTTCTATTTTCGAGCTTGGACTCTGGGCTATGAGGATGTCTGGGTCACCTTGCAAGACGTTCTTGGTTCTCAGATACATGTTGATCGTTATCAAATTCAGCTGTTTCGTGGTGTCGCGGAAGACGGCATCAACGCTGACTTGGCCATAGCGCTGGTTGGGTTTGCCCTAGGTCATGATCATCGAAATGGATGCTTGACCGAGGACCAGAATGCACGCATTCATAGCTGCGAACCCGGAATGCCATGTCATCGAACTCTATCAAAGTGCAAGAATGTCGTCTGGATCACCCCAATCATATCACGATTGAACGACGGTACTGAAGTTGCTGAAATAGGAGCAGGCGGAGGTATAGGTGATCTTTATCAGAAACAGGAGGTAGATTTTGGAAATCAAAGTGTCCTTGAAGGTCTGCGATTGCTGTGCTCAACCATGGCAAATAACCCTGAAGTAGTCAAACAGCTTGACGCTGCGCTAGAAAAGGCTCGCGGACAAGATGCTTGTCGGCTAGTGCTTGATGGGCTAGGGCTTGATCCTGAGCAAGAGATATCAATTAAAGACTTTGTTAAATTGCTTTCACAGACCAAAAACCTGCCATCACCGACCTTGCCACAGGCACATGAACATTCCAATCACGCCAAAGTCATACACTTTCCATACTCACGACACTCATCGTACACTGAGCTTCGTGAGCTCGTTAGAGCCTTTCAACCCAAAGATATCTGCCCTTGCACCGTCAACATTGAATCCTGGTCTGAAGAGTTAAGCATGGAATCATTATTTGGCGATATATGCTCTGGTACAGACTTCCGGTATGACGAGGTTATCCGAGTGGAAGCTGCCCGCAAGAAAGAGAGTGCTACCACTGCAACAGAGGAACAGCTTTCACAGAACCAACCCTGCTCACAATCAACGCAAACACAAGCAGACAGCGATCATCACGAAGTGTCGCAAGAGGTTGAAGATCTTGGCCCATCAATCGAGACCACAACCGACAAAGCTGGAGCCATGACAATACCACCAGAGCCTGGTGAGAGCGGATTGCCGCAAGCTGCTGTTATCATAGACCACGACTTGAGGATGCTAAAAGTTCGAGATGCGTGGCGAGCCACGAATAAAGGGTCAGACACATATCTTTCAAGCAGCAGCCACGAATCACAAACACGAGATGAGGTATCCTCTCTGGAGGTCGACGATATTGACGATATGCCATCAAATATGACTGAGACGTTGTTACCCCGGGTGCAGAAGCGTCAAAAGATAACACATGCGGAAATACCCAACCTTGATGGAGCAGCCGACAAGGAAGTAGATGGCCTCTTACATGCTGCAGAGCAACCCCCTTTTGATCTTGGGAAGCGTCGAAGAGCGTATATAGCAGCAAAAGCTTGTCTAGATGGTAATACAGAACCATGGCAAGATTTGCATATTCGAACATTGGGTTGGAAAGGTCATACTGAGGAGGAGAGGGAGCTGTAATCTAACATTCGCTGATGCTTGAGGAAGGCTTACTAGCTGCTCACGGACCGTAGGCTTCTTCGTGGTTTACGGAGGAATGTCATGCACCGTTGCAACTCAATGCGGTCTACAATCTGTTTCTTGCGTACGGGCATGTCATGTATGTTATGGTGTATCACGAAGGAAGCATATGAATTGTGGCGGGCGGAAAGGGGGAGCTCTTCATACACGTCATCGCCGGCCATAATTTTCCGAGCACCGATCGACTTTTTGTGTTGAAGTAGATCTCGAGATAGAGGTACCTTCAATTTCGAGATTGCCTTCATCGCTCACTCCCCTCCTCTCCTTGTCACTTGCTCAATACCACATTGTTTTGATAAGCCGAGATGTTCGCGAGATCAACACTACGCGCTGCAGCGCCTCTAAAACAGGTACGACAGAGCGGTTGTGAGCAACAGTTCAGTTGCTGACAATTCAATAGAGTTACCGAACATATGCCTCGAAAGCCTCTGCTCCTCAAGCGTCCACAGCTACACCATGGATTGTCGTCGCTGCCGCCGCAGCAACGGGAGCATTCGGCTACACCTTTCTAGGTAATCAACGGACAGCCCATGCGGAAGCCGCGGAAGGACCAAAGAAAGCATTCACTGGAGGCGACCAAGGCTTTATCTCCCTCAAGCTTGCCGGAATCGAAGATCACAACCACAACACCAAAAGGTTTAAGTTTGCTCTACCAGAAGAGGACATGGTCAGTGGTCTACACATCGCATGTAAGCTCACCACGTACCCAGCCCTGTCCACTACACCAGTGCTACTACCGATGCTAACCCAGGTCTCCAGCTGCTGTGATCACCAAGTTTAAGCCTGAAAACGCCGAAAAGCCTGTAATACGGCCCTACACCCCTGTCTCCGATGAAAGCGACAAAGGCCACATGGATCTCCTTGTGAAGGTTTATCCCAATGGCCCTATGTCCGAGCATCTTTTCAGCATGAAGCCGGGTGACACCCTCGACATCAAAGGTCCTATCCCGAAATACTCCTGGTCCGAGAATAAACACTCACACATAGCTTTCATCGCTGGTGGTACAGGCATAACACCAATGTACCAGCTCATGCGCGCAATCTTCAACAACCCAAGCGACAAGACGAAAGTATCTCTGATCTATGGCAATGTCGGCGAAAGTGATATCCTGCTGAGAGAAGAGTTCGACAAGCTAGAGAAAGAGCACCCAGACCAATTCAAGACATTCTACACACTAGACAACCCGACCGAGAGCTGGCACAACGGAAAAGGTTTCATTTCGAAAGAAGTATTGAAGGAGATCCTGCCAGATGCAAAGCAGGACAATATTAAAGTCTTTGTTTGTGGACCACCCGGACTATACAAGGCTATTAGCGGCCCTAAGACCTCCCCCACTGATCAGGGAGATCTGAGCGGAGCATTGAAAGAGTTGGGTTACTCGAAGGAGCAGGTCTACAAGTTCTAAACAAGGACTTGTAATACACATCTCTACCAAAGCAGTGGCAATAGTTCATGCGGCCATTTTTGGAATTGCGACGCAGTAAGCTTTTTATTCAAAACTTGGATTGATCTACATGATATTCGGCACGAAAAGGCGGTTGGGCCTGTGCTTGATGAGACTTGATTGTACATATAGTTGTGTGATTAGACATACATACCAAGTGGCATAGAAGTGGAATTTCAAAGGTCTTTACCCTGAAGGGACCACTCTTCTAGGCATTCCCGGACTCTAGCCGTTGTCTGGTGGTTAATTTCTTTTTATCTTGAGCAATTCACCGTCCGGTGCCAACTTAATGCCACCTACCTTAAGTACCACCGACATCCACAAGTGAATCATGGTACCATGTGGGAAAAAGGTACGCAATAAGAAGTGCTCGATATCATTGCCTAGCAGCGCCAAGCATACCTAGGTAGGTATACTCTACCTTGGATGACCCACTTGACACGACCATCCATATCTAGCCAAGTCCAGGTACTACACATCCAGGACTCGAGAAGTTGTCTGTGCTGCCCGGCCAATGTAGCCTTGACGATTACACAGATGCTATGTAGCAACCAGCTACAGAGGCGCCTTTGCCATGAATTCGCTCCTCTACTTCGGTCAGCGTCTTTCGCGAGGATAGGACAGAAGCACCATCAGCGTCTACAGCTTCATCATTCGTTTAAATGGCGGCGAGAATTTGGCATTACAAGCATACCGACAGTATTACTGCCTCCTATTGTCTTTGGAGGTCTTCTCGTCACACTATGGACTTATAAATGCATGATGATGGTCATCTTCCAGAACAAGATCATTTATATGCCGTCCATGCCCCCCTTCTCTAGGTCAGAAAAAGTCGAGGACTACGCCAGCCAATCTAGGACCGTGATATGGACAGAGCACTCGATCAGATCACTCGACGGTACCAAAATCAGCCTGCTTGAAGGTACTATACCTAGGAAGCAGGGCCAAGCAGACATTCGCAAGCATATCGTGGTGGCCTACTTCCAAGGTAATGCATCTTCTCTCCCACCACGCCTTCCGTACCTTTCTAGTATTTTGAAGCTCGTGGATAAGCAGGATACTGGTGTACAATATACCTTAGTGTGTTTGTCCTACCGGGGTTTCTGGAAATCGAGTGGTCGGGCAAGTCAGCAGGGAATAGAGCTCGATGCACAAGCTCTGTTAG